>ERZ1370068.6204-contig-5202_pt1 | contig 88646 bp, 161 predicted proteins | sample MGYA00561227_ERZ1370068 | MGnify/ENA primary metagenome ERZ1370068 (study PRJEB38410, sample SAMEA6850437) | metagenome | study: Metagenomic assessment of the ecological functions of the soil: analysis of the soil microbiota associated with the...
CGGCCGGGCTGCGCCCGTTTGCTGAACCTGAGCGTTAGCCAGACTCATGAGACAAATGGTTGACACAACCGCGAAGGAGGCGCACGCCGTATGGATCCCGTTGTGGCCGCTAGCTTCGCGTACTGCTGCTCGTAGTCGGGGCGACCAGCGCACGTTTTGGTGGAGAGTCGCGCACCGGGGCGGCGGCATCGCTCCGAGCTGCGCTCGCGTTTGGCAGCAGGCTCGTCACAGCTGGACTCGCGGCGGGGCATCTCGTGGGTGTGGCGGTCACGGAACTCCGGCGTATACCGCCCCAATACGATTTTCGCGTCTACGCGCTTGTGCTGCTTGGGGTCGTGCTCGCAGCACTGGGGACGCGCCTGGCGATCACCGCGATCGGAGTCGCGCGCGGTGAGTATTGCAGCCTGGCGCAGCGGTGTCACGGCTGCGGTGGCGCTCTGATGGTGACGTCTGCCACTCGCCCCACTCGATGGGTTCGCGCGTTGGTCTTTCCTTCTTCGCGTTCATTGGCTTGCGCTTCGTTGCTGGCGGTCAGCCGACGCGTCGCTGGCAGGCAAAGAATGAGAACGTGAGCAGGCGCTGGCTAACAGGCGCATGAAGCTGGCAGCGCAGTGCGGGTTTGCTGGAATCGTGGTAACTGGCGCTGCAACTTATGCGCAGGTCGTTAGGCATCATTCCCGAGGATGGAGTTAAACGTCATAGGCAATCAGCGCATCTCATGCTGGAGGAGATCGCAGAACATCGTCAGATCCTTCGGCGGGCGACGGTCTTCGCGTTTGACACAATCGGGTCGCTGGCTTCTCTGCGCTTAGATTCCCATACTGAGATTGATGTTCTCGGCTCGTTCGCCATCTACTCTGTCGTCGGCTTCTGTCGCGGCGGCAACTGGAGTCGGTAACGTCGGCGGCTGTGGCGGGGCAGTCGGGCTTGGTCGAGTCAACGGTCGGGTGGGCGATTTCATGGTGGATCGGCCCTGCGCCGACCCGGGCCGACTACCCGGTTACAGCCTCGCGTATCGTTGGGACAGTGGTCTTTGTCATGACGCTTTTGCGGGGCATTGCCTCGGCGCATTGGGTGGCAGCTGGCGGTTGTTTCGTCTTCGGCGTGCTGCCTAACTCTGGCTGCATACCGGACGGCGGCCGCCTCGCGGCCCGTTGATTGATACAGGAATGACCGGCCGCCGCAGGTGAGCCGGAGCGTTAACCGTGGACGGAGGTGAACACGACGGCCAGGAGATCGATCAACATCAAAAGGGCGGCATGCATTTCGCTGGCGTACTGGGTGTTGACCGCGCCATTGTATGGAGCGGCGCTTTTCATAGTGGTCCTTGGACGATTCGTTCAAGTGGTGGCTCTCTACGCGCTGGTTTGGCTTTGGTGGATTGGCTGGCACATAACGACGCATTTGTTCGTCTATTCAGACAGTCCAAACTGGAAGGCATACCTTGAGAGGCGAACATCGTGCCGAAGCTGCCCGCGAACACGGTGGTGTTGAATTGGTCCAACCGCGCGCAGTGGCCGAGGTTTAGTCTGCCTGTTAGGTATGTTTAGATGCTTTCGCTGGTGAGCGAGAATTCAATCCTATCGGCCTTCGTGTTCGAAACGATTTGATGTCGTTGAGTCGTATCGCTTCTGGCAACCGTTCCGGGATGCGAAGCATGGGCGTTCAGAGGCGCTTCAGCTCGTTGAAACAAGATTCTGAAACATGCCGCCGGCTAATCACGCCGTTGCAGCCGTCGAGCGATGCGAGGCAGCGAGTGGGTCTCGATCAATAGTGGAAGCGCTCGCTCGCGGCTGAACGGCAGGATCGCCACGCGCAAGCCGCGCATTGCACCGATATCGACGCGTCATACATGGGTGATTCGGTCGCGAAGTGGGACGGCGACGACGCTCGTCGTCGACTTCAACAACCTGAACGACGACAAACAGCCCTGGGATTTTGGGGATTTGGACCTTTGGGATTTGGGATTTTACCCGCGTTCCATCCCCATCTCGTCGAGCAGGCGATCGTCGTCGCGCCACTCGGATTTCACCTTCACGTGTAGGTCCAGATAAACACGGGACTCAGGTAGCTCTCGAGCTCCGCGCGGGCGGCAGTGCCAATCTGCTTGATCATTGCCCCTGCGCGGCCGATGACGATCGGCTTCTGTGACTCGCGATCGACGAGAATCGTGCAGTAGATGTTAGTGATCTTGTCGTCGCCTGCCGGCTCGATGCGGTCGACGATCACCGCCGTCGAGAACGGCAGCTCGTCGTGCGTCATCTGCAGCACCTGCTCGCGCACGATCTCACCGACGAAGAACCGCTCCGGCTGGTCGGTCACGTAGTCCGCCGGATAGAGCGGCTCTCCTTCCGGAAGGTATTGAAGGAACAACTTCTCGAGGACGTCGACGTTGGTGCCGTCGGTGGCCGAAATCGGCACGATCTCGACGAACGGATGCGCGCGCTGATAGTGGTCCGATGATCGGCAGCAGCTTCGGCTTCGCGACCAGATCAACTTTGTTCAGCGCGAGCAGCGTGCGGCGTCTTCACGTCCTTGAGCAGCGTCAGCAGGAATCGATCGCCGGGGCCGGGCTTCACCGAGACATCCACGACCAGGCAGAGCACATCCACCTCGCGCATCGCATCGAGGGCGACGTCGACCATGCGGACGTTCATCCTGTGCGTCGGCTTGTGGACGCCCGGCGTGTCGACAAACACGGCCTGTCCTTCCTCCGTAGGGGCCCGTCAGGCTGCCAGCGTAGTTCTTGACGCCGACGATGCGCGTGCGCGTCGTCTGCGGCTTGTCCGACACGATGGCGAGCTTGTGGCCGACGATGCGATTGAGGAGCGTGGACTTGCCGGCGTTGGGCCGGCCGAGGAACGACACGAAGCCGGACTTCATGGCTACGTCGATTCTCGACGGACGCAGGCTCGCCGCGGCGCAGGCGGACCTTCGCAATCCTGCGGCGCTCGACCTCGAGCACCTCGACGTCGAGGCCGTCGACCTGGAAGCGCTCGCCGACGTGCGGCATCCGGCCGAGATGCGAGAGCAGGTAGCCGCCGACGGTTTCGAACCCTTCGCGCTCGACCTCGATGCCGAGGCGGTCCTTGCACTTCGTCGACGTTGACCTTCCCGCTGAAGACGAACGCGCCGTCGCCTTCGTCGACGACGGTTTCGCTCTCGACGTCGTATTCGTCGCGAATCTCGCCGACGATCTCTTCGAGCAGGTCTTCGACCGTCACGAGCCCCGCGGTCCCGCCGTATTCGTCGACGACGATCGCGAGCTGCGCCTGGCGCCGCTGCATCTCCTTGAGCAGCTCGGAGACGCGCTTGCTCTCGGGCACGAAGTAGGCGGCGCGCATCAGCGTCGTCATCGGCGGCTCCGCGGTGGCCGGCAGCGCGACCAGATCCTTGACGAACACGATGCCGACGATGTTGTCGAGGTTGTCGCGGTAGACGGGCATCCGCGAGTACTGCTGCTCGCGGAACAGTTCGCGGAGATCCTGCAGTGTCGCGTCGACCGCACGGCGACGATGTCGGGGCGCGGCGTCATGACTTCGCGGACGACGGTCTCGGTGAAGTCGACGACCGACTGCAGCAGCTCGCGTCCTTCTTCCTGCGAGATGACACCCTCGTCTTCGGTGCGCTGGCGCGGTCCGTCGGGCCCGTTGCGTCAGCTGCGGCAGGAGCGTCTGTCGTGTCCGGTGCCGCGGCGTCCCGGCGTCGTCGCGGTCCCGCCGCACGTCGATGATGTCCATCAGCGCAACGGTCAGCGGGCGCGCCAACCTTGCCAGCGGCGTGAATACCGGTAGCAGAACGTCGAGCACGGCTTCGGGATCGTGTCGCGAGATGCCGGCCGGGATCAGATGCTCGCACACGACCACAAACAGCGCGAGCGAGATCACGAATGCGGCGACCGACTTCGCGTCGCGGATGTCGCTGACGCGCGCAATCAGAACGCCTGCAGCGACCAGGCATCCCCGAGCAGCAGTCTGACCGGAATGAAGAGCTGGAGCGGATCGTCGAGATATCGTCCGAGGCGATCGCTGCGGCCGCCGCGCTCGGCCATCAGGCGCAGCGACAGGCGCATCAGCGCGCTGAAGGCGGCCTGCACGGTGCCGAGAAACACGGTGGCACAGCCGAGCAGAAACGAGGGCGAGTGGGGTCATGCCCTCTCGATCAAGCCCTTCGCGAGCCCGCCGCGTCGGCGGAGGCGGCGTTCGAGCCGGGCCATGCGGCCGTCATCGCGCTCGTGATCATAGCCGAGCAGGTGCAGGAGGCCATGCAGCGCCAGCACGCGCAGTTCGGTGGCGAGGGAATGTCCGGCCTCGCGCGCCTGGCGCGCGGCAACTCCCGCTGCGATCACGACATCGCCGAGGTAGCCACGTTCGCCAGATGGAAACGAGAGGACGTCGGTGACCTTGTCTTTCCTTCGGTATTGACGATTGAGCGCGCGGACGCGCGCATCGGACACGATCGCGACGGTGACCGTCCCGCGCGCACGCGAAGGAGCGACGGAGGCGAGCCACGACCGCGAGCCCTGGCGCGCGCATGCCGCCGGGTTGCACAACATCGACCATCAAAGGCCGACGCTTAGCCATTCTTGGTGAAGGCGTCGTAGGCCTTCACGATCTGCTGCACCAGCTTGTGACGGACGACGTCTCTCTCGTCGAAGTAGACGAACGCCGATCCCCTCGACGTCGCGGACGACCTTCAGCGCCTCGATGAGACCCGACATCCGTCCCGTCGGCAGATCGATCTGCGTGATGTCGCCGGTGACGACCGCCTTCGAGCCGAAGCCGAGGCGCGTGAGGAACATCTTCATCTGCTCGCTGGTGGTGTTCTGCGCTTCGTCGAGGATCACGAACGCGTCGTTGAGCGTGCGGCCGCGCATGAAGGCGATGGGCGCGACCTCGATCGTGCCGCGCTCGATGAGGCGCGTCGCCTTCTCGGTGTCCATCATGTCGTAGAGCGCGTCGTAGAGCGGGCGCAGGTACGGGTTGACCTTCTCCTGCGATATCGCCGGGCAGGAACCCGAGCTTCTCGCCGGCTTCGACCGCCGGGCGCGCCAGGACGATGCGGCTCACCTTCTTCTCGAGCAGGATACGCGACCGCCTGCGCCATCGCGAGGTAGGTCTTGCCCGTGCCCGCCGGACCGACGCCGAAGACGATGTCGAACTGATCGATCGCGTCGAGATACTTGCGCTGGTTGACGCTCTTCGGCGTGACGCGGCGGCGCGTCGACCTGCCGCTGGCCGCCCTTGAGAAAGTAGTCGCGCAGATCGAGATCGGCGTTTTCCACCAGCAGCTGCGCCGCGGTCTTCACGTCGCCGTTGGCGAGCGGATAGCCCTCGTCCATCAGATCTTGCAGCTGCTTGAAAATCAGCTGCGCGCGCAGCTCGTCCTTCGGATCGCCTTCGATGGTGATCTCGCCGCCCTGCGTGCGGATCTCCACGTTGAGCAGCGATTCGATGTGTTTCAGGTTCGCGTCCCGCGCGCCGTAGACGGTCTCGATGCCTTCTTCGGAAAGAGCGATTTTCTTCATTTATCGGTCAAGAGCGGTCTGCTTCATTTGATCTGGATGTGCAGCTCCCGCAGTTGTTTCGGATCGACCGGAGACGGCGCGGACGACATCAGGTCGACCGCCGTCGCCGTCTTCGGGAAGGCAATGACCTCGCGAATCGAGCTCTCGTTCGCGAGGATGGCCGTGATGCGATCGAGGCCGAGCGCGATGCCGCCGTGCGGCGGCGTGCCGTATTCGAGCGCCTCGAGGAAGAAGCCGAAGCGGAGCTTCGCCTCCTCCTCGCTGATGTTCAGCAGCGAGAAAATGCGGCTTTGCATCGCGGAGTCGTGGATTCGGATGCTGCCACCGCCGATTTCGCTGCCGTTGAGCACGAGGTCGTACGCCTTCGCCCGCACGTGGCCGGGATCGGTGACGAGCTTGTCCATGTCCTCGTCGTGCGGCGATGTGAACGGGTGGTGCATCGAGTTGTAGCGCTTCGCCTCCGCGTCCCACTCCAGCAAGGGAAAGTCCACGACCCAGGTGAACGCGAACTCGTCCGGCTTGAGCAGGCCGTCTTTCTTCGCAAGGATCAGCCGCAGCTGGCCAAGCAGCTTCGACGTCGAGTCGGGCTCACCCGCCGCGATGAAGATGAGCTGCCGTTGCCGGTCGAGGTGGCGTCGAGCAATCGTGTCACCTCATCCTCGCCCATCGCCTTCATCACCGAACTGGTAATCGCGCCCTCGTCCACCCGCCGCGCCCACACCAGTCCGGTCGCGCCCAGCTGCTGCTTCGCCATGTCGACGATGCCGTCGACCTCGCTGCGCGAGTAGTGGCTCGGCTTTCGGAATGACGAAGCCGCGGACCGTGCCTCCCTTGGCGACGATCTCCTTGAAGACGCGGAACTTCGATTCGCGGAACAGCTCGCGCGAGGTCCTGAATCTCGCAGGCCGGGCCGCAGGTCGGGCTTGTCGGAACCGTAGCTTCGCCATCGCGTCGGCGTACGACATGCGCGGAAACGGAATCGTGATGTCGCGGCCGATCAGCCTCGAAGATGTCGCGCATCAGCGGCTCGATGACGCCGAAGATCGTCTCCGGCCGCGCGAACGACATCTCGACGTCGATCTGCGTGAACTCGGGCTGGCGGTCGGCGCGCAGGTCCTCGTCGCGGAAGCACTTGCAGATCTGCACGTAGCGGTCGATGCCCGGCGATCATCAGGATCTGCTTGAAGAGCTGCGGCGACTGCGGCAGCGCGAAGAACTCGCCCGGATGCACGCGGCTCGGCACGAGGTAGTCGCGCGCGCCTTCCGGCGTCGACTTCGTCAGGATCGGCGTCTCGATCTCGAGAAACCCGTTCGCGTCGAAATACTTGCGAGCCGCCGCCGCGACCTTGTGCCGCAGGATCATGTTGCTCGCCAGCCGCGGCCGCCGCAGATCGAGATAGCGATATTTCAGGCGCACGTCTTCCGACACCGGCGTCTCGTCGGCGATCGGAAACGGCGGCGTCTTCGCCTCGTTCAGAATCGTGAGCTGCTGGACGACCACCTCGACCTCGCCGGTCTCGAGCTTCGCGTTAATCGTGTCGGCTGACCGGCGGCGCACCGTCCCTGCACGCCAATCACGTACTCCGATCGCAGCCGCTTCGCCTTGGCCATCTGCGCCGCATCGTCGTTGTCGAAGACGACCTGCGTGACGCCTTCGCGGTCGCGCACGTCGACGAACAGCAGGCCGCCCAGGTCGCGCACTCGATGGACCCAGCCAAGCAGCACCACGTTGGCGCCGACATCCGCCGGGCGGAGCGCGCCGCAGGTGTGAGTGCGAGTCAGTTCACCGAGTTGCTCAGCCACGTTGCTCGAGTGCCTCGACGAATCGCGGCGCCCGCCGCGGATTGGTCGTAGGTGTGCCTGGGTTTGCGCCGCGAGGTTCTTGACCGTGACCGTGCCCGGCCTTGATCTCATCGTCGCCCGAGCAGCGCGACGAAAGGAATGCGTCTGGAATCAGCGCATTTGATCTGCTTGCCGATCTTCTCGGGATCCGGGATAGACAAGCACGCGCAGCCCGGCTCGCGCGCAGCATCGCCGCAAGCCGCATGGCTGCGCCGGCGCCAGCACGCGTCAAACGTCGCAATCATGACGTCGGCCGGCGTCGTCGCCAGCGTCGGCGGGAACATGTTCCGCTCGGTCATCACGACCAGGATGCGCTCGAGTCCGAGCGAGAACCCGCACGCCGGGATGTTCTGGCCGAGGAACATGCCGACCAGGTTGTCGTACCGGCCGCCGCCGCCAAGGCTGCCGGCCAGGTCGGCGACGTTAATCTCCATGATGGCGCCGGTGTAATACGACAGACCACGCGCCAGGCTCGGATCGAATCTCACCTTGCCGCGCGGCGCTCGTCTGCGCCGACAAGCTCCATGATGGCGTCGCACGTTCGCGACCGCGCGCTGCCCCGCTTCATCGCCGTCACGAAAGCCGCAACGCGCGGCAACACGCGACGGGCGTCGCGTCGCGCTGGATCCGGCGGCAGGAACACCTGCAGGAGCGCGTTGCGCGCCTGCTCCTCGATGCCGCGATTGGCGAGCTCGCCGTCAACACCTTCAGGTCCAATCTTGTCCAGCTTGTCGAGCGCCACGAGCGCGTCGCCGTGCTAGCGGCGCCTGACACCCGCCTCGCTGAGAATCGACGTCAGCAGCTGCGCGGTGATTGATGCGAATGACAAAGTCGTTGAAACCCAGCTCCGTCAACGCATCCGACATCGCCGCGCACAACTCCGCTTCGACCACCGGCGACGTCGAGCCGAGCGAGTCGACGTCGCACTGGTAGAACTCGCGGAAGCGTCCGCGCGCCGGGCGATCGGCGCGCCACACCGGCTGGATCTGATAGCGCTTGAACAGCCGCGGCAGCTTGCTCTGATACTGCGCGACGACGCGCGCGAGCGGCACCGTCGAGGTCGTAGCGCAGCGCGAGGTCGGCCTGGCCGCTCGCCTCGTGCTCGCCGCGCTTGAGAATCTTGAATATGAGCTGGTTGCCTTCCTCGCCGTAGCTTGCCGAGCAGCGTCTCGATGTTCTCGACCGCCGGCGTTTCGAGCGGCTCGAACCCGTAGCGCTCGTAGACGCGCGTGATGATGCCGATGACGTACTCGCGGCGCCGCACGTCCTCCGGCAGGAAATCGCGCATGCCGCGCGCCGGTTCAGTGCGTTGGGTCACAGCCGCGGCAGCGTCAGGCCCTGCTGCTTCTGATACTTCCCCTTCTTGTCCGCGTAGGACACCTCGCAGGGCTCGTCGCTCTGGAAGAACAGCACCTGGGCGATGCCCTCGTTGGCGTAGATCTTCGCGCGGGCAGCGGCGTCGTGTTCGAGATCTCGAGCGTCACGAAGCCCTTCCCACTCGGGCTCGAACGGCGTGACGTTGACGATGATGCCGCAGCGCGCGTAGGTGGACTTGCCGACGCAGACCGTCAGCACGTCGCGCGGGATGCGGAAATACTCGACCGTCTTCGCCAGCGCGAACGAGTTCGGGCGGGATGATGCAGACGTCGGCCTTGACGTCGACGAACGACCGCGGGTCGAAGTTCTTCGGATCGACGACCGTGCTGTTGATGTTCGTGAAGACCTTGAACTCGTCGGCGACGCGGATGTCGTAGCCGTGCGACGACAGGCCGTACGACACGACGCCGTCGCGCACCTGTCGATCCTCGAACGGCTCGATCATCTCGTGCTCGAGCGCCATCTTCCGGATCCACCTGTCGGCTTTGATCGACGGCATCAGTCTAGTTCGTGTTGCTGGCTTCGTGCGTTACCGTCTGCCGAACAGCATCATCAACAACGTGAGGATGATACTGGCCAGGATTGAAGTCGCGAGCGGAAAGTAGAACGAGAAATTCCCGCGGCGAAGCGAAAAATCTCCGGGCAGGCGCGCCAATCGGGAATGCCGAGCGTCATCAGCACGTCCGGCGGCGGCGATCAGCAAGCCGACGACGATGAGAAGCGTCCCATCGCTGCCCGACTGCCACGCCGCTGCCAGCTAGATCAATTCCATTCCGCGGAAGAAATAGCCCAGCTCGAACGCCGCGCGTTTCCGGCGCGTCTGACCCGTGCGTGGCGTTGCGGCCGATCGACTCGCCGAAATCGCGGCGAAGCGTCCCTGGATCGGCCTTGGCCGGGTCGGTCGGTCCCATCGTGTCGCGCCACTTCTGGATCGCGTTCGGCGCCTCGAGCGCCAGCAGCACGCACGGGCCCGACGACATGAAGGTCCGTCAGCTCGCCGAAGAACGGCCGCTCGCGATGCACGGCGTAGAACCCTTCCGCTTCGCGCTTGGTCAGGTGCTGCAGGCGCATCGCCTTCACGGTGAAGCCCGCCTCCTCGATGCGCGCCAGGATCTTTCCCGCGAGCCGGCGCTCGACGGCGTCCGGCTTGATGATCGCGAATGTTCGTTCCATAGTCGCGTTACGTGGTCTAGCAGTACCTCCCGCATTTTCGCGCCCATGTCGGCGGGGCTCTTCACCACGTGCGACGCCCGCCTTCGTCAGCGCGTCCATCTTCTCGGCCGCCGTGCCTTGCCCGCCCGCGATGATCGCGCCCGCGTGGCCCATGCGGCGTCCCGGCGGCGCCGTCTGCCCCGCGATGAAGCCGACGACGGGCTTCCTGAACTCTCTCTTGATGAAGGCCGCCGCGTCCTGCTCGGCGGTGCCGCCGATCTCACCGATCATGATCACGGCGTCGGTCTCCGGATCCGCCGGCAAACAGCTTCAGCGCGTCGATGAACGTCGTGCCGATCAGCGGGTCGCCGCCGATGCCGATGCACGTCGTCTGTCCCATGCCGACGCGCGTGAGCTGATGGATCGCCTCGTAGGTGAGCGTGCCGCTCTTCGAGACGATGCCGATGCTGCCCGTCCTGCAGATGTGACCGGGAATGATGCCGGCCTTCGCCTGGCCGGCTGTGATGACGCCCGGACAGTTCGGTCCGACGAGCCGCGTCTTCTTCCCGTCCATGAACGTGAAGGCGCGCAGCATGTCGACGACCGGAATGCCTTCGGTGATGCAGACCGCCAGCGGGATGCCCGCGTCGGTGGCTTCCATCACCGCGTCGGCCGCAAACGGCGGCGGCACGAAGATGACCGAGGCGTTGGCGCCGGTCTCCTTCACCGCGTCGTGGACGCTGTTGAAGACCGGCCATCCCTCGTGCGTCGTTCCGCCCTTGCCGGGCGTCACGCCGCCGACGACCGTCGTGCCGTACGCCGCCGCCTGCTTCGCGTGAAAGGTGCCTTCGCGCCCGGTGAGTCCCTGGACGATGAGCCGGGTGTTCCTGTCGAGAAGAACCGCCATCAGGCGCTGCACCGCCAGCCAGCGCCAACGACCTCGTCTCCGCGCCTTCGCTCATCGAATCGGCCGTCGTGAAGTTCAAGCCGCTCTCGCGCAGCATCCGCTTGCCTTCTTCCACGTTGGTCCCTTCCATGCGGATGACGATCGGCACGGGCACGCCGAGCTCCTTCACCGCGGCGATGACGCCGGCCGCGAGCACGTCGCAGCGCAGGATGCCGCCGAAGATGTTGATGAAGACCGCCTTCACGTTCTTGTCGGCCATCAGGATGCGGAACGCGTTCTTGATCTGCTCCGCGTTGGCGCCGCCGCCGACGTCGAGGAAGTTCGCCGGCTCGCCGCCCGCCAGCTTGATGATGTCCATCGTCGCCATCGCGAGGCCGGCGCCGTTCACCATGCAGCCGATGTTGCCGTCGAGGCGGATGTAGTTGAGCGAGAACTTCGACGCCTCGACCTCCAGCGGATCCTCTTCGGTCAGATCGCGGAACTCGCGAAGGTCCGGGTGACGGTAGAGCGCGTTGTCGTCGAAGGTGACCTTCGCGTCGAGCGCGAGCAGGTCGCCGCTCTTCGTCAGGATCAGCGGGTTGATCTCGATCATCGAGGCGTCGGTTTCGATGAACGCCTTGTAGATCGAGTCGAGCACCTTGACCATCTTCCCGGCCGGTCCCGCCTCGAGTCCCATCGCAAACGCCAGCTTGCGCGCCTGAAACGGAATGACGCCGGTCGCCGGGTCGACAGTGCTCGCGCAGGATCTGTTCAGGGTGCGTCGCGGCAACTTCCTCGATGTCCATGCCGCCGGCGGCGCTCGCGATGATGACCGGACGGCCGGCCGCGCGATCGATCAGGAGGCTCAGATACAGCTCGCGCTCGATCTGCAGGCCTTCCTCGATGAGCACGCGTCCGACCTTCCGGCCTTCAGGGCCGGTCTGGTGCGTGACGAGCGTCATGCCGATCATCTGTTTCGCCAGGCGCTCGGCTTCGTCGGGCGATTTCGCCAGCTTGACGCCGCCGCCCTTGCCGCGGCCGCCCGCATGGATCTGCGCCTTCACGACGACGACGCTGGTGCCGAGCCGCTCGGCGATGGCCGTGGCATCATGAGCGGTGGAGGTGACTTCGCCGCGCGGAACGGGCACGCCGAATCGCGCGAGGACTGATTTGGCTTGATACTCGTGGATCTTCAAAAGGGATTGGGCTCCTGCGAGTTGGTAAACCCGGTCATGTTACCATTCCCCGCCTCTTTATCAGGAGATGCGCATGAAGCGATTCACCACGTTGTCCACGCTCGTCGGCGTCTTGCTCGTCACGGTGGCCATCTCCGCGCAGGGACGGGGCGGCGGCGGTCCACAAGTGCCGACGCCGAAGAACCTTCAGTTCTTCCCGAAAGACTTCACCGGGCAGCAGATTCTGCCGATCATGCAGAACTTCAACGCCGCGCTCGGCGTGAACTGCACGGTACTGCCACAATGTTCGACGGCCGCCCGTCGACAACCCGAAGAACGACTTCGCCTCCGATGAAAAGGAGACGAAGAAGAAGGCGCGCGTGATGCTGGCCATGGCGCGCGACGTCAACATGAAGCTGCAAGCCGAGCTCGGCAAGCCCGGCCGCCGAACTGACCGAACGTGCAGTGCGTCACCTGCCATCGCGGCGTCGCGATTCCGAAGCAGCTCGTCACGATCGTGACGGAGACGCACGGCCAAGGAAGGGCGTCAACAAGGCGATCGCGCAGTACCAGGACTTGCGCAAGCAGTACTACGGCGCGCAGGCCTACGACTTCACCGACGTGACGCTGTTCAACGCGGCGAACGCAGTCACTGATGGCCAACAAGCCGGATGATGCCATCGCGTTCGCGCAGCTGAATCTTTCCTATCACGCAAACTCGGCGCGCAGCTACCAGGTGATGGCGCAGGCGTATCAGCGGAAGATGGACAAGGACAAGGCGATCCAGAGTCTCGAGAAAGCCGTCGAGCTCGACCCGATGAACCAGGGGTTCAAGAACCAGCTGCAGCAGCTCAAAGCTGGCGCGTAAGCAAACCCCAAATCCCAAAGACCAAATCCCAAAACCCAAATCCCAACCTCCAGGATGATCCTGGAGGCTGGGTGTGGGTGTTGTGATGCAGGACTTCGCAGGTTTACCGATAGAGAAACTGGTGTCCGGTGGAATTGCCGATCTCGTACCAGGTCGAGATGGGGCGCGCCTCGTTCGCCGACGCCTCACCAAACGCGATGGGCGCGTCCTTTGACATGGTGTGCGGGCGCGTCACCGTCTGGGTGAACCCCATGTAAAACACCTTCCCGCCATCCGCGCTGCGGACCACGACGACATCGAGAGCCGTCGGGCTGGCGACATCGAACGAGTACGAGCCTGCCGGCAGCACGACGCCGGGGAGCGCCACCGGCTTGCTGAACGTCAGCCTGTTCTCGTGGATGTTGCTGAACGCGTAAGCCGACCCGCCCACCAGTAGCGCGAGCACCGCGGCCACGCATGCGATCCGAACCGATTTGCTAAGTGTCATTTCCTATCCTCCTTGCCATGAACAACGACGAGTAGGACGGAACCTTACAGGCGGGGAGGCATTGGCGAGGCATTCGCCTGTAAGACTGTGGTGGCGGGAACGTTCAGTAGGACGGAAACGGACATACGGACGTATGATGACCGCCTGCTCGCCAGCTAAAACAAAGACCCGAATGACCGACCCGCTCGTCGGCACGGTAGTCGCTCACTACGAGGTGCTCGCCAAGCTCGGTGGCGGCGGCATGGGCGTGGTACACCGCGCGCGACGCGCGGCTGGGGCGACTCGTTGCCTTGAAGTTCCTTCCGCCGCAATGGAGCCATGACGACAGCGCCAAGCAGCGCTTCCTGCGCGAGGCCCAGGCGGCCTCGGCGACCCACCATCGCAACATCTGCACGATTCACGATATCGAAACCACTGACGACGGACGGCTGTTCATCGTCATGGCGTACTACGAGGGACAGACGCTCAAACAACGGCTCGAGGCAGGAGCGCTCGCCATCGAAGAGGCGGTCGAGATCGCCGCGCAGGTCGCCGAGGGACTCGCGAAGGCACACCTCGAAGGTGTTGTCCATCGCGATATCAAGCCAGGCAACCTGATCATGGCCGAAGACGATGTGAAGATCCTCGATTTCGGCCTCGCGAAATTCGCCAACGCACTGCAGTTAACGCTCGAAGGATCGACGCTGGGGACGGTTGCCTACATGTCCCCTGAGCAGACGCGGGGCGAAGAGGCGGACGCGCGAAGCGACATCTGGGCTGTCGGCGTTGTGCTGTACGAGATGCTGACGGGGACGCTTCCCTTCAAGGGGCGCGTATCCGGAAGCCATCTCCCATGCGATTAGAAACGATCCCACACCTCCGCTCCACCTCGCCGGCAAGGACACGCCCCCGGAACTGAATCGGATCGTCGACCGCGCGCTGAGCAAGAACGCGGCTGAACGCTATCAGAGCGCGCGGGAGCTCGCGCGCGACCTGCGGCTGCTGCAGGGCCGCACGATTCCGCTCGATCTATTGACGGCGCCGATCACGGCGCCCCGCCTCAGATTGCGGCGCGGCGACGATGGTGGCGGTCAACCGGGGCGCTGACGACGGCTGCGCTCCTCATCATCGGCGCGGTGGGTGCGCCGCTCTGGGTCTTCGCCCCAGTGGCACGGGTGCCGGTCGTTGTCGCGCCGATCGTGAATCAGACGGAGTACGCCGAGCTGGACGGAGTACCGCCTGGCGTTGACGCACGAGCTGATCGCCGAACTTGCCGACTCGCCGGCGGTCCGCGTCCTTCCTTACGATCGAGAGCTTCAGATCGTGCGGCCGTTCCGTGGTGCCGGCCGCGACATTTCGAGCCGGGAAGCCCTTCAGGCGCTGATCGCACAAAGCGGCGCGCGCCTCGTGATTGCCCCGACGCTGCTGTACGAAAACGGCTCGTGGCAAGGTCGTGTCGAGATTCGGGACGCGGTGACCGGGACCAACGCTGCGGTTCGCAACACCGCGCCCGTGGTGTCGTCGCTGATCAAGGAAACCGCGCATCGGATTGATGCCGTCGCTCGCTGTTGCAGTCGACGGCTATATCGTCGAGACGGGACCGCGGCGCGTGGCGCTCGCACACCGCTTGTTGAAGTTCGTCGGCCGCGCCGCGCCGCCACCCGAGCGGCGGACGCGTTCCTCGACGCCGCCGCGCTCTTCTCGCAAGGCATCGAGGCGCATGACGCCCTCGAATACGATGCCGCGCTCCGCGCGTTCACGATGGCGGCAGAGCAGGACTCCCGCAATGCGCTGATCCTCGCGTGGCGGGGCCGCGTCGCGGGGATCATGCGTCACGATCGGGACGCCGCCGATGCCACGGCACAGGCGTTTCGTCTCGTGGCGGATCAACCGGACAATTCCGCGCGATTATTCGTCGAAGCGGTTGCCGCCGAATTGCGCCGGGATCAGGCGACAGCCACCGCCCGCTACACCGCATTGACCACACGCCATCCCGACGACATCGCGGCGATCATCGAGCTTGCGGCGACGACGATCGTCAGCTGCGGAACGACGACGCGATTGCGGGCTATCACCTCGCGCTCGCGCTCGATTCACACCTCGTGCGGCCACATTTCGAACTGTGCCGCCTCTACAACCGCACCAGCGAGGCCGCGCAGGCCAGGGATCATGCGCAGCGGGCGCTTGCCGCCTACCAGGCCGCCGGCGATCGCGCCGGCGAGGCGCAGGCGCGGCTGTGCATCACCGACACCTTGCGCGTGGGCAGCAAGGCCGAGCGCGAAGAAGCCGGGCGAAGCGCGGCGTTGGCGCTCGCGATCTTCGAGGATCTGCGCATGCCGCATAACACGGCGCGAGCGCGGCACTACGCCGCGATGGCGGCCGAAGCGCAGGGGCATCTGAGGGACGCGGCGGCGGCATGGGAGTTGTCGCTCGTCGCCGCCCGGGCGGTCGGCAACGTGCTCTCCAGACCGCGGTGCTGACCAACCTCGGAACCACCTATAAGAATCTCGGAGACCGCGGCCGGGCGGTCGATTTTTACGAACAAAGCTACAAGTTGAACGAAGCGCTCGGCAACGACCAGGGCGCGGCGCACAGCCAGGCCACCGCCGGGGCGCTGCTCATCGAGCATGGCGACCCCGACGCGGGTCTGCGAGACGTGCAGAACGCGCTGACGGTCGTCCGCAAGATCGGGGACCGAAACTTCGAGGTATCTGCCTGCAGGTCACTGCTGCATATGATCGCGCCCATGGCCACATCGTCGAGGCAACACGAGAATTGAACCGCGCCCTGGCCATCGCGCGCGAGCGCAACCGCGACGTCACCGCGCTGCTGATCGAGCTCGGACGCGGCCGTTTTGACCTTGCCGATTACCCGCTCGCGGCCGACCTCTTCACACAGGCGGCCGCAACGGGCTCTGGAAATGACAGCACGGACGCACGCATCCGGCTCGCGCGCACGTGGGCGCGCGCCGGCGATTTCGCGGCCGCGCAGTCCGAGCTCGTCAAGGCGAAGGCGGATATCGACCGCCTTGGCGACACCGGGTTTGCTCCGCTCTTCCTTCTCGCGTCAGGCGAGCTCGCATACGAATCCGGCCGTTTCGCGGAGGCCAGAGAGCAGTTCGAGCGGTCATCAGCGCTCTGGACGGATGCATTTCCCGACGAAGCCAGCGTCGAGGCTCGAGTGTATCTGGGACTCCTCGATGCGTCGCGCGGCGCACGTGGAGCGGCACGCGCATCGTTGTCGGCCGTGCTCGAGCAGGCCCACAAAATGGGACGTCTGGCGCTCGAGGCGCGGGCCCGCATCGACATTGCGCGACTCGACGTCCAGCGGCGGGCGTATCAGGATGCGCTCGCGATGCTGCGAGAGGTTCCGGAGGACGGCGATCAAACGCTCGGTCCCGAGCTGCAGGGCAAGTCCACTCACTGGCGGTCGCAGGCGCTTGGCGGCGCCGGCGACGCGGGGCGCGCGTCGGCGGAACTCGCCACCGCGCGAAAGCTGTTGGACGGTATCAGGCTGCGCTGCCGGACCGTCTTCGTGGTGGATATGCCGCGCGGCCGGATATCAGTCTTCCCAACGGATAGTTTCCCAGTTCGAAACCCAGGGCGTATTCGTTAACACAGTCTAGAGGAGGTGTGTGATGGCGGCAGAAATCGTGGGCAACCAGAGTGTCTACTGGAAAATGACACACCATGACAGATACTCAACAACAAGAAGAAGCTGAAATGCCAGGTGCCTGACGCGACGGTGGGGGCCCTGCCCGGCCCCGACACGATTCAGGTCAGCGACCAGGCGTTCGGACACGACGACATTCCGTTCGCCGATATCGGCAAACGGCACCGCAAGCCGGGATTCTTCAAGGTGACACTCCGGTTTGCCACTAACGCAGATGCGGTCGCCCAGTTGACAGCCGCATTGAACAGCATTGGTAAGGGCACCGAGGCAGTGGCCTACGTGCTCGCGGTTAACCGCGCCAGCGGCAACGTCGATCCGGCCAAGCCGCCTGCAGAAATCGAGATCGATTGGTAGTCGGGATCCCCGGACCGAGCCCCAACTGGCAACCCCACCGAGGAGGTATCAGCGGGACCTCAGTCGCTTCAGAACGCGCCGGAGCGGGTTGGCGCCGGTTGTCATGCGTGATAAATCGGCGATCAACTCAGTGGCCGACGCATATCGTTGATCAAGGTTTTTGGCGAGCAACCGTTTCACCACGACCCCCAGCGCAGTGGACCGCCGCGTCGCCAGTTCGCTGATCGGAACCGGATCGTTTTCCAGGATGTTCGTGACGGTCTCGAACGGGGAGGCGCCCGCAAACGGGAGTCTCCCCGTTGCCATCTCATAGATCACAACGCCAAGCGAAAACAGGTCGCTGCGAGGATCGAGCGGCCCCTGGGCGATCCGTTCCGGCGCCATGTAGTTCGCGGTCCCGAGCGGCCGTCCCGGGATCGTCGATCCATATAGCATCGCCTCGCCCGTTTCCGGCATCTTGAAACGGCGCGCGAGACCGAAGTCGAGCACCTTCACCATGCCGCCGGGACCGACCATGATGTTGCCCGGCTTGATGTCGCGGTGCACGATCCCCTTCTCGTGCGCCGCCTGCAGCGCGCCGGCGATCTGCTTCGCGATATCCACGACCTCCTCCGTCGCTCAGCGTCGTCCGCGACATGTGGAGCTTCAGGTTGATGCCGTCGACTCGCTCCATCGCAATGAAGCGGCTCCCCTCGTGCTCGTCGATCTCGAAAATCGTGCAGATGTTGGGGTGGTTGAGGAGCGCGATTGTTTCGGCCTCGCGCTGCAACCGGCGGGCCGCCTCCGGATCGCCGACAAGCTCCTGCGAGAGGAACTTGAGCGCGACACGTCGCGGCAGGCGGGTGTCTTCGGCATCATAGACGACGCCCATGCCGCCGACACCGAGCTTCCCGACGACGCGGTAATGCGACAGGGTTGTCCCGATCATGGCCTCGACGCGCGACGGGCAATCTTCGTGCACGGCAGGATACCCCAGCTGTTCGAAAACGACGCCGGCGACGTTATTACCAGCAACGGCCGTCTACGCGCCCGCAGGAAAGGGTGCCGCAGGGCCATCAGCTGGAGATTCGCTATGATTTTCACTGCGCTCCAACCGACGATGAAGGAACCCGAGCTTCCGCGGCACACCGAAGGTCCGTCGCTATTGAGCGACGAGCCGACCATCGAGCTCGTGCTGTCGGCACGAAACGGCGACCGTATGGCGCTCGAAGCGCTGCTCGAGCGCTGTCTGCCGCCGCTCAAGCGGTGGGCGCACGGCCGGCTGCCCGGCGCGCGCGCGCGGCACGCTCGACACCGGCGACCTGGTCCAGGAAGCGGCCATGCACGTGCTGGCCCGTCTCGACAAGTTCGAGCCGCGCCATGTGGGCGCCATGCAGGCCTACCTCCGGATGTCGGTGATCAATCGCATTCGCGACGAGATTCGACAAGTTGGCCGGCGGCCCGAGGCCGTGGAGCTGACGACCGAGCCACCGTCGGACGATAACGTCGCCGCTCGAAGCTGGTGATTCGCGAGGAGGCGCTATGAGCGGTATCGCAGGGCGCTCGACAAGCTGCGGACGCGCGACCGCGAGATGATCGTCGCGCGTGTTGAAGTGCAGTGGACGATTCAGGAGATCGCGCATCGCTTCGGCATGGCCTCAGTCGATGCGGCGCGGGTGGCGGTGAGCCGCTCGCTCAAGCGGCTCACCGCGCTATTAGGCGCGTAAGTGATGTAGGGCTAGTTGACGGGTCGGGGCCTCGCCCTACCCGCCTCACGCGCCCTACATCCCAATCAAGGTCGACGAGCTCTTTGACGGACGCGGCCGACTTCTTCAGCGCCGCGTCTTCTTCGGGCGTCAGCTTGATCTGAATGATCTGCTCGACGCCGCGCGCGCCGAGCTTCACCGGCACGCCGACGAACAGATTGTTGAATGCCGTATTCGCCCTCGAGGTAGACCGAGCACGGCAGAATCTTCTTCTTGTCCCGCAGGATCGCTTCCACCATCTCGGTCGCCGCCTGGCCAGGCGCGTACTCAGGCGCTCGTGCCGACAAGCTTGGTGATCTCGAGGCCGCCGCCCGCCGTCCGCTTCGCAATCGCGTCGATCTGTCTCCTTCGACAGCAGATCGGTGATCGGAATGCCGGCGACCGTCGAATAGCGCGGCAGCGGCACCATCGTGTCGCCGTGACCGCCGAGCACGAACGAGCTGACGTTCTCGACCGACACGCCCAGCTCCATCGCGATGAAGGTGCTCATGCGCGCCGAGTCGAGCACGCCGGCCATGCCGATGATCCGCTCTTTCGGAAACTTGGTCGAGCTTGAAGAGCGCCTGCGCCATCGCGTCGAGCGGGTTGGCGACCGGGAATGATGATGGCGTCGGGCGTATGCTCCACCAGCTTCGGCGCGATGCTCTTCATGATGTTGAAGTTGTCGCGCACCAGATCGTCGCGGCTCATGTTCGGCCCGCGCGGCTTGCCCGACGTGATGACGACGATGTCGGAGCCGGCCGCGGGGCCCCAGTCGCTGCCGCCAATCACGCGGACGTCGGAGCCGATGATCGGACACGTCTCGTAGATATCGAGGCCGACGCCGGCCGCCTTCGATTCGGCGATGTCGATGATCACGACATCAGCCAGTTCCTTCTCGGCGATCTGGCGGGCCACGGTCGCGCCGACGTTGCCGGCGCCGCCAACGACTGTCACTTTGCGCTTCATGAATCTCCTTATTACCGTTCGTGGTTGGTGGTTAGTGGTTCGTGACTGCGTCGCGGCGGTGATCTCGCGGTGCTTCTCCACGATCCACCACCGACCGCCAACCACTAACCAGCATTAGGTCGGCCTACCGCACGCGTCGCGAGGTTACTCACAGTTTCTGTTGAAAACTCTGTTGAAAAGGTCTGACCGCGCGCATGATCGCGCGCGCGATTCCGAGCAATTTAGCGGTTTGCACCATCGTAGTGCGCGCCGTTACAGCCAGCCGCAGATTATACTTGGCACATCAACGCGTCGTGACGCCTCATCTCGGATTCCAACATTGAAAATCGTAGTCGCCGACGACCTTCCGGCATCCGCGCTCGACCTGCTGCGCGCGGAAGGATGGACCGTCGATGCCCGTACGGGCCGGGCGCCCGAACAGCTTGCCACTGACCTCGCCGACGCCGACGCCATCGTCGTCCGCAGCGCCACCAAGGTCACCTCCGCCCTCATCACCGCAGCCCCGAAGCTTCGCGTCGATCGCGCGCGCGGGAACGGGCGTCGACAACGTCGACGTTCCCGCCGCCAGCGCGCGCGGCATCGTCGTGATGAACGCCCCTGGCGCCAACAGCATCAGCGTCGCGGAGCTCGCAGTCGGCCTGATGCTCGCGATGGCGCGGCACCTCCCTGCCGCCGACGCCGCGATGAAGCAGGGCAAATGGGAGAAAAGAAATTCCTCGGCGAAGAAGTCCGCGAAAAGACGCTCGGCCTGGCGGGCCTCGGACGAATCGGCCAGGAGGTCGCCAGGCGCGCGGCGGCGTTCGACATGCGCATCATCGCGCACGACCCGTTCATTTCCGAGGATGTGGCCGCCGATCTGGGCGTCGAGCTGGTGTCGCTCGACGATCTGTTTGCTCGATCTGATTACCTCTCGCTGCACATGCCGTCGACGGCGACGACCAAGAACATCGTCAACGCCGAGCGGCTCGGCGAAGTCGAAGAAGGGCATCCGGATTATCAACACCGGCGCGCGGCGACCTGATCGACGAGAGCGCGCTGGCCGACGCGATCGAAGCGGGCCAGGTCGGCGGCGCGGCGCTCGACGTGTTTCAGAAGGAACCGACCGTCGATCACCGGCTGCAGATGCTGCCGCAGGTCGTGGCGACGCCGCACATCGCCGCGTCCACGCGCGAAGGGCAGGAACTGGTCGGCATGGAGACGATGGCGGCGCTGCGCGACTTCCTGCGCGACGGCATCATCCGCAACGCGCGTGAACTTCCCGTCGGTGTCGGCCGAGGAATTCATGCCGGCTGAAGCCGTTCCTCGAGCTCGGCGAGCGGCTCGGGCACTTCCTGGCGCAGATGAACGACGGCCGCGTCAAGGCGCTCGGCGTCCGTTACTACGGCGACCTGGCCGCCGGCCGGACCGACATGATCGCCAACTCGGTGCTGGTCGGCCTCTTCAAGCCGATGCTGGAGGCGGGCGTCACGCCGGTCAACGCGCGGACCGTCGCGCAACGAGCGCGGCATCGAGATCATCGAATCGCGCAGCACGCGCTCGCGCAATTACACGAGCCTGCTCTCGGTGAAGCTGCACACGCCCGACGGCGAGCGCTGGGTCGAAGGCGCGGTCTTCGAACGGACGACCCCGCGGCTGGTGCTGCTCGACGGCATCGGCGTCGAGGCGCCGCTCGACGGCACGATGATCGTCATCCGGAACACGGACCAGCCGGGCGTGATCGGCGACATCGGCACGATCCTCGGCAAGCACCGCGTCAACATCGCCAACTTCGCGCTCGGACGCCAGGGCGACAGCGCCGTCGGCGTGGTGATCGTCGACGAGACCGCGGAAATCCCGCAGGCGGTGCTCGACGAGATTCGAAACGTGAAAGGGATTCGGGAAGTCCGGCTGGTGCGCGATCTAGCAAGGCTGAAGCCGGACCTACCGCAGACCAACGCGCAGCACCGACGCCGTCGTCGATCTTCACGAGCTCGACGCGCATCGGCCGCGATCTTCTCGACGCGGTATCCGGCGACCTGGTCGCCTTCCTTCGCCAGCACCACTCCTGCGTCGGTGTTCAGCATGGCGGTGCGCTGTTGTCCTGCCCGCCCATCGTGTCCGCGGCGATTCCATCCAGCGTGATGCGTGGCGGTAGCGGCGCCGGCGGCGATCGATCGGCAGCGACGGCGCGGCCACAGCGGTTGATCGCGCGTCCCCGGCACCTGCCGACGTTCGCTGAAGCGGAACGGATTGCGCGACGGCTCGGTGTAGTGCAGTTCCTGCGCGCGGCCGTGAGCCTGCAGACGCGCGGCTTCTCTTTCGATGTCGATTGTCGCACGCGATGGTCCGCGGCGCGCGCGCAGCGCGGAGCGACCGCGCCCGCCGGCGCGTGTGGTGGGCGGCATCGAGAAGAACCACGTCGCCAGGATGCCGGCACCCGAAATGACCGCCGTCGATTTCCAGTCCATGCTCGAAAAACCACGACTATTCTAACATTTCGGTCATGTAGCCTCTGACGTGTAGGCCGGGTCCCGCCGAGCGATGGCGCAAGCGAGCGGACCCGGCACAATGCGCTGGACCCGGCGAACCCGCGCATGCTATGATTCGTCGTGCACCCTGTCGGATTTCCTAGATCCTTTCGACAGAACACTTCCCTCTTCACAAGTCGTCGCCGTCATCCCCGCTCGATACGACGCCACACGTCTGCCTGGCAAACCGCTCGCCGACATCGCCGGCCGGCCGATGGTCGAGCACGTCTATCGACGCGCCGCCTCGGCGCGCGGCGTCGATGCGGTAGTCGTCGCCACCGACGACGAGCGGATTGCGGCGGCGGTGCAGGGCTTCGGCGGCATCGCGATGATGACGCGCCGACGCATCGGACGGGCACCGATCGCATCGCGGAAGTGGCCGCGAATCTCTCCTGCGAGATCGTGCTGAACGTCCAGGGTGACGAGCCGCTCATCGAGCCGGAGATGATCGAGGCAGGTCATCGCCCCGCTCGCCGCGCGATCCGATGCTCGAGATGTCGACGGTGTGCGTCGCCGATCTCCGATCGAGCCGATTACGCCAACCCGAATGTCGTGAAGGTCGTGAAGGACCGGACGCGGCCGCGCGCTGTATTTCTCGCGGTCGCCGATTCCGCATTTCCGGATCGGGATCCGGGATCGGGATTCGAAGACACACCGCGAATCCCGAATCCCGATCCCGCATCCCGTCTACAAGCACATCGGGCTCTACGGCTATCGCCGCACCTTCCTGCTGAAATTCGCCACGCTTCCGCAGACGCCGCTCGAGCGGGCCGAATCGCTCGAACAGCTTCGCGCGCTCGAGCACGGCTATCGCATTCACACGGTCGAAACCACACACGACTCCATCGGCGTGGACACGCCCGAGGACCTGGAGCGCGTGCGCCGCCAGCTGCTGGCGGTGCCGCGCGCGGACATGAGGCGGCATGACACAACGACCTGAGGGACGGCCTGTGAAATACATCTTCGTGACCGGCGGCGTGGTCTCCTCGCTCGGCAAAGGACTCGGCGGCCGCGTCGATCGGGCGGCTGCTCGAAGACCACGGCTACAAGGTGGCGCTCCAGAAGTTCGACCCCTACATCAACGTCGACCCGGGCACGATGAGCCCGTATCAGCACGGCGAGGTGTACGTCACCGACGACGGCGCGGAAACGGACCTGGACCTCGGCCACTACGAGCGCTTCACGAGCATGGTCGCGTCGCGCAACAGCAACTGGACGACCGGCAAGATCTACCTGTCGGTGATCCAGAAGGAGCGCCGCGGCGACTACCTCGGGCGCACCGTGCAGGTCATCCCGCACATCACCAACGAGATCAAGGACGCCATCCGCATCGCCGCGCGCGACGTGGACGTCGTGCTCGTCGAGATTGGCGGCACGGTCGGCGACATCGAGAGCATGCCGTTCCTCGAGGCGATCCGCCAGTTCCGGCTCGACGTCGGCCGCGAGAACACGCATCTACATCCACCTGACGCTCGTGCCGTTCATCGGCACCGCCGGCGAACTGAAGACCAAGCCGACGCAGCACAGCGTGCGCGACCTGCGGTCGATCGGCATCCAGCCCGACATCCTGCTCTGCCGCACGGATCGGTTCCTCGACGCCGACATCAAGCGGAAGATCGCGCTCTTCTGCGACGTCAACGAGGAAGCCGTCATCACGGCGAAGGACGTCGAGACGATCTACGAGGTGCCGCTCGTGCTGTCGGCCGAAGGGCTCGATCGCATCATCCTGAAGCTGCTCCACCTTCCGCGAGACCGAGGCGCGCACCGCGGCGTGGCAGGAGCTGGTCCACCGCATCAAGAACCCGAAGGACGAGCTCACGATTCACGTCGTCGGCAAGTACACCGGCTACGAGGATTCGTATAAGAGCCTCAACGAGGCGGTCTTTCACGGCGGCTTCGCCAACCAGCCTGAAGGTGCGGTTGAACTGGGTCGAGGCGGAGGCGCTCGAGAAGGAAGGCGGCGCGCGCCTGCTCGACGATGCGCACGGCATCCTGGTGCCCGGTGGATTCGGCTCGCGCGGCACGCGCGGGATGATGAAGGCCGCCGAGTACGCGCGGACGCACGGCGTCCCGTTCTTCGGCATCTGCTACGGCTTCCAGTGGGCGACCGTGGAGTTCGCGCGCAACGTGTGCGCGCTCGACGGCGCCGATTCCACCGAGGTCGACGAGAACGCGCCGCACAAGGTGATCTACAAGCTGCGCGACCTGCTCGGCGTCGACGAGCTCGGCGGCACGATGCGCCTCGGACGCTACGCCTGCGAGCTCGTGCCCGGGCTCGGTCGCGCACGCATCTACGGACGCGATCTGATCTACGAGCGCCATCGCCATCGCTTCGAGTTCAACTGCCTCTACGAACCGGCGCTCGCGCAGAACGGCATGAAGGTGTCGGGCCGCTCGCCCGACGGCAAGTTCGTCGAGATCGCGGAGCTGCCGTCGCATCCGTGGTTCGTCGCCGTGCAGTTCCATCCTGAGTTCCAGTCGAAGCCGCTCAGGCCGCATCCGCTGTTTGCGAGCTTCGTCGAGGCGAGCTACAGCCACAAGACAGGCACGAGCTCGGCATGCAGCGGGCGGCAGTGGCGTCAGGTCGCCGACGGCGCAGCCGACCTGCCGCCCTATAATGACCACGTGAAGCCGGTCCGGATCGGGTCTCTCTCAATCGGCGGCGGGCAGCCCGCTCGCCTTCATCCTCGGCCCGTGCGTCATCGAGAGCGCCGTCGCACGCGCTCGAGACGGCCGCCGCGATCCGCGAGATCGCGACGCGCTGCGGCGTGCCCGTCATCTTCAAGGCGTCCTTCGACAAGGCGAACCGGACCTCGATCGCGTCGTTTCGCGGCCCCGGGCTCGATGCGGGGCTCCGCGTCCTCGCCGACATCCGCGCGCGGACCGGGACTGCCGCTGCTGACCGACATTCACGAGCCGGCGCAGGCCGCGCGCGGCCGCCGACGTCGTCGACGTGCTGCAGATACCGGCGTTCCTCTCGCGCCAGACCGACCTGCTCGTCGCCGCGCGCGCGAACCGGCAAAGCGGTCAACGTCAAGAAGGGCCAGTTCCTCGCGCCGAAGGACATGACGCACGTCATCGCGAAGGTCACCGGCGAAGGCAACGAGTCGGTGCTCGTCACCGAGCGCGGCGTCAGCTTCGGCTACCACGACCTCGTCGTCGACATGCGCGCGCTGCCGATGCTGCGCGAGCTGGGCTACCCCGTCGTGTTCGACGTCACGCACAGCCTGCAGCTGCCGGGCGCGGGCGACGGCGTCACCGCCGGCCTCGCGCAGTACATCGAGCCGCTCGCGTCCGCTGGCGTCGCGGCGGGCGTCGATGCCGTCTTCATGGAGGTCCACGCCGATCCGTCGAAGGCGAAAAGCGATGCCGCCAACGCGCTGCGGCTCGACCGGCTCGAGCCGCTCATCATGAAGCTCAAACGGATCGACGCCGCCGCGCGCGAGACCGCGGACGCCGCCTCTGGAGCACGCGCGTGAGCCGAATCACCGGCATCGACATCGCGCTCGCGCGCAAGGTCCTGCAGACCGGAAGCCGCCGCGATCCTCGCGCTCGTCGATCGGCTCGACGATCGCTTCGAGGAGGCGGTCCGCATCCTGCTCGACTGCCGCGGCCGCGTCATCGTCACCGGCATGGGCAAGTCGGGCATCATCTGCCGCAAGATCGCCGCGACGCTCTCGAGCACCGGCACGCCTGCGTTCTTTCTCCATCCGGCCGAAGCGCATCCACGGCGATCTTCGGCGTGCTGCAGGCCGACGACGTCGTCGTCGCGCTGTCGAACAGCGGCGAGACCGACGAGCTGCTGCGGCTGCTCGAAACGATCAAGCGCGCTCGGCGCGCGGATGATCGCGGTGACCGGCGACTGCACGTCCATCGCTCGGCGCAGGCGGCCGACGTCGCGCTCGACTGCCAGGTCTCCGAGGAAGCCTGCCCGATGAACCTCGTGCCGACGGCAAGCACGACCGCGGCGCTCGCGCTCGGCGACGCGCTGGCGATGACGCTGCTTGTCGCCAAGGGATTCCGCCAGGAAGACTTCGCGAATCATCCATCCCGGCGGCAAGATCGGCAAGCGTCTGATGCGCGTCGAACAGCTGATGCACGGCGGCGATCAGCGCCCGATGGTGACGCCTCGACACGCCGATGCCCGACGTCATGGTCGAGATGTCGCGCAAGAGACTCGGCATGGCGTGCGTCGTCGACGCGGGCGACCGGCTGGCCGGCATCATCACCGACGGCGACCTGCGGCGGCACATGATCGCGGCTCAGCAGGCCGGCGGCGATCGATTCTCGAGCGCACGCGCGGCCGACGTGATGACGCGCAATCCCGTGACGATCACCCGCGGCACGCTCGCCGTCGAAGCGCTGCGCCTCATGGAAGAGCGCAAGATCACGTCGATTGTCGTGGTCGGCGCCGGCCAGCAGGTCGAGGGCATCGTTCACCTGCACGATCTCTGGCGCACGCAGCTGTTCTAGGCTGACAGGCGATGCGCGCGTATCTGCCGCTGCTCGGCCGTGCTCTTCGCGCTGCTCATCGGGCTCGATCGTCGGCAAGGCGTGGGAGCGCTACAAGCTGCGCGACGGCCGCTGGATCGATCGGCGCCGCCTCCGCGAGACGCCGCACTACATGCTCGGCCTGAACTTTCTCGTCGACAACCAGGTGGACCAGGCCGATCGACGAGCTGACGCAGGCGACGAGCATCGGCAACACCGACGCGCTCGAGATCCAGATGATCCTCGGCAACCTGTACCGCGCGAAGGGACAGGTCGGCCGCGCGATCACGCTGCACCAGTCGCTGCTGCAGCGGCCCGACCTCACCAGGCTCGAACAGGCGTACGTCCAGCTGTGCCTCGCGCTCGATTTCCGCCATGGCGGCTTCGTCGATCGCGCGCTCGAGGCGTTCCAGGAAGTCGTGCGCCTCGACCCGCGGAACCGCTACGCGCTCGTCAACCTGCAGAAGCTCTACGAGGAGCAGCGATCAGTGGGCCGATGCGCTGCGCGTGCGCGGCGAGATCGCGAAGCTCGATGGCGGTCGCCGCGCCGACGATCAGCAGATCCTCGCGTTCCTGACCAACGAGATTGGCACCGCCCGCGCGCGCAACGGCGACACCGCCGCGGCAGGCAAGCACGTTCGCCGAGGCGATCGATATCGACTCGCAGAACGGCGCCGGCCTATCTGAATCTCGGCGATGTTCGCGAGCGGCAGGGCAACATGGCCGCCGCCATTGACGCGTGGGAGTCGCTCGCGCGCGAGGTCCCGGATCGCGCGCACCTGGCGTTCGATCGCCTCGAGCGCGCGCTACGCGACGCTTGGCGCACCGAGACGATTCGCCGAGTTCTGCCAGCGGCTGATCGCGCAGAACCCGCAGGACTGGCGGGCGCGCCTCGCGCTGTCCAAGCACCTCGCCGCTCAGTCGCGTCACCGCGAAGCGCTCGAAGTCGTGCTCGACGCGCTCCCGCACAACCCGCACGGTCTCGCGATCCATCAGCAGATCTGGCAGACGCTGTCGGCGCTCGGCCTCGACCCGTCGCTCGTCCGCCGGTACATGGCGCTGACCAGCGACGCGGTCTTCTATCTCGATCCGCACGTCTGCACGCGCTGCCGCTATCGCAGCACCGAGCTGCTGTGGCAGTGCCCGCAGTGCCACGAGTGGAACACGTTCGTCGAGGAGCGTCTGTCGCCCGCGAAAGACTCGCCGACCGCGGAGCTCGAGCCGACCGAATCCTAGGCTGACAACTGCTCGAACACGCCGCGCACCTGACGATCGGTCTCGCTGCGTGCGTGCCGTCGGTGCGGATCACGTAGTCCGCGCGGCGGACCTTCTCCTCAATCGGCAACTGCGCGGCGATGCGCTGCCGCGCCTCGGCTTCCGTGACGTGGTCGCGCGCGACGATGCGGCGGACCTGCTCTTCCGGCGCGCACGCGGTCACGATGACCGGCGTCATGCAGATTGCTCGGTGCCGGTCTCGTACAGCAGCGGGATGTCGGCGATCGCGAAGGCGTGCTTTGCCGGATCGAGGCCGCGGAACCACGCGGTCGGCCTGCGCTGCGCACAAACGGATGAATGATGGCTTCGAGATCGCGCCGGGCGTCTGCGTCGGCGAACACGATCTGCGCCAGCTTGCGGCGATCGAGCGCGCCGTGTCGCGTCGAGGACGCCCATGCCGAAACCGCGTCACGACAGCGGCCAGGCCATCGGTTCCAGGCGCGACGGCGTCGCGCGCCAGCGTGTCGGCGTCGATCGTCGGGACGCCAAGCTCGTCGAACTTCGCGCGAACGTAGCTCTTGCCGGTGGCGATCCCGTCCGGTCAGAGCCAACTCGCGCCGTGACCGTCAGCGCAACCAACGGCTGGCCGACACCGCGCCGTCGCAGCGCGCAAGGTATTTCGCATCAACATCGCGATCGTGAGCGGGCCAACGCCGCCTGGAACGGGCGTCAGAGCCCCGGCCACATCGGCGACGTCCGGATGAACGTCGCCGACAAGCACCGACCCTTTCGAACGAAAGACGCTCGAGCCGCGGGTGGCCTTCGCGGAAACAGCGATTGCGCGACGGCAGGGTCGGTCACCCTGTTCATCCCGACGTCGACGACGGTCGCGCCCGGTTTGACGAAGTCTCGCCGTCACAAGCCCCGGCCTTCCCGACCGCCGCGACCAGGATGTCGGCGCTCTCGGCAGACCTCCGCCAGGTTCGGTGTCCGTGAATGACAGATGGTCACCGTGGCATCGCGATGCAGCAGCAGCAGCGCCATCGGCTTGCCGACGATCTCGCTGCGGCCGATCACGACGGCATGACGCCCGGCGATCGGAATCTTCTCGCGCTCGAGCAGCTCGATGATGCCGGACGGCGTGCACGCGACGAGGACCGCGCGCTTCTGCACGAGCAGGCCGACGTTCACCGGGCGTAAGCCCGTCGACATCCTTCTCGGGCGACGATCGAATCGAACACGCGCTGCTCGGCATCGGCGCCCATCGCTTTCGGCAGCGGCGACTGCACGAGGATGCCATCGTGCACAGCGCTGCGGTTCAGACGATCGACCAGCGCGAGCGTGTCCGCGAGCGTCGCCGACGCGGGCAGCCGCTCGAGATCCGCGCGGAAACCGATCTCGCCCCCGGCCTTCAACTTGTTTCGGACATAGACCTCGGACGCCGGGTCGTCGCCGACGAGCACGATGCCCAGGCCCGGCGGCCGGCCCGTGCTGCGCGGTAAACGCCGCCACCTCCGGCCTGATCTCTTCCTGCATGGCCCTGGCGAGCGCCTGCCCGTCCAGCACGCGAGCGCTCATGCCACCACGCCTTTCTCCAACGCCTTGACGCTCTCGGTCGTACCGAGCACGACGAGCTCGTCGCCCGCATGCATGATCGGCCTCCGGCGGCGGGTTGAATTCCATGGCGCCGCCGGCCCGCTTGATCCCGACGATGATCACGCCGAACTTCTGACGGATGCCGGCATCGACGATGCTCTGGTTGGCGAGCGCCGAATCGTCCTTGATGTGCACCTGCTCCATCGACAGGTCGAGCCGCTCGGAGCTCGTGGCCAGCTGGACGAAGTCGACCACGGCCGGCCGGAGCGCCGTCTGCACCATGTGCGTCGCGCCGATCTGGTACGGCGAGATGACGCGGTCCGCGCCGCGCTCGCCGCAGCTTGTGCTCGGCGTCGTCTGATTCCGACGCGCGCGATGATGAAGAGGTCGGGACGCATGACGCGCGCGGTCAGCACAGTGAAGACGTTTTCGGCGTCGGTGCCGACCGCGGCGATCAATCCTCGGGCGCGGTGAATACCCGCCTGCGCGAGCACCTCTTCCCGGCTCGCGTCGGCTTCGAGCGCGAGCCAGCCTCGCTCGATCGCCTGGCGCACGCGATCGGGATCGCGCTCGATGACGACGAGCGGCACGCCCTGCTGATGGAGCTCCCGGCGATGATGCTGCCGATGCGGCCGTAGCCGCAGAGGATGAAGTGATCGGTGATGTGTTCGAGCATACGAGCGACGCGCCGCTTCTCGAAGCGCCGATGCAACCCGCCCTCCACGATGATGGTTGCCAGCAGCGTCACGGTGTAGAACGCTGTTCCGACACCGCAGAAGATCAGCAGGATGGTGAAGACCTGTCCGCCGCAGCGAGAGCGGATGAACTTCGCGAAATCCGACCGTGGCGACCGTCGTCACGGTCATGTAGAACGCGTCCCACGCGCTCCACCCCTCGACGACCATGTAGCCCACGGTGCCGCCTGCCAGGACTCCCGCCAGCAGCAGCGACCGCCAGGCGCGGGCCGCGCAGGACGCTCACTGCGCGTGCAATCTACGTCAATTGCGTCAAATTCCGGCTCGTCGACGCCAGCCGGCTGTGCGATTTCGCGTAGCCGAAGTAGAACACGAGCCCGATCGACCAGCCATACGGCGAGCCGCACCCAGTTGGTCCAGCCGAGGCCATAGATCATGGCTCCGCACACGATCGACGCCGAGCGTGGACACCAGCGGCAGCGCGGGCACCTTGAAGCCGCGCGGCAGGTCGGGCCTGCGGCGCCGGATGATCCAGACGCCGATACAGACGAGGATGAACGCGAACAGCGTGCCGATGCTCGTCATCTCGCCGACGATGTCGCCGGGGATGAACGCGGCGAAGAGTCCCGTGAAGACGAAGAACACCATGTTCGACTTCCAGGGCGTCTTGTAGCGCGGATGCACGTCCGAGAAAATCTTCGGCACCAGGCCGTCGTGGCTCATCGCGTAGAACACGCGCGACTGTCCGAGCAGCATCACCAGGATGACGGACGAGAAGCCTGCAAGAATCGCGATGGTCACCGAGCTTCGACAGCCACTCGAAACCGGTCATGTACTTCGGTGATCGCGAAGGCAACCGACGCTTCCCTCCCGGCGGTCCGGAAATCGTCGACGGTCGCGATGCCGCTCAACACATACGAGAAGAGGACGTAGAGCACGGTGCAGACGACGAGCGAGCCGAGGATCCCGATCGGCATGTCGCGCTTCGGGTTCTTCGTCTCCTGCGCCGCCGTCGACACGGCGTCGAATCCGATGAACGCGAAGAACACCACGCCCGCCGCGCCAAGAATCCCCATGATGCCGCCGTAGCTGGTGTGTCACCCCTTCCGGCGTCACGTAGGTCGTCGGCGCAGGAATGAACGGCGTGTGATTGGCCGGGTTGATGAATCCCCAGCCGAACACGATCACCATCACGACGATCGTCAGCTTGGTGATGACGATGATGTTGTTGACGAAGGCCGACTCGCGGGTGCCGCGGATGAGCAGCGGCGGACAGAAGCCCAGGATGAACACGGCCGGAATGTTCATCATCCCGTGCACGCCGTCCGTCATCTCGAACGGCGAGTGGCGCCACTGATACGGGATGTCCATCCCGACGTATCCGAGCACCCGGTTGAAGCATGCTCGCTCCACGCGATCGCGACCGTCGCGGCGCCGATGGCGTACTCGAGCACCAGGTCCCAGCCGATGATCCACGCGATGAACTCGCCCATCGTCGCGTACGAATACGTGTAGGCGCTCCCCGCGATCGGAATCATCGAGGCGAACTCGGCGTAGCAGAGGCCCGCGAACGCGCACCCGATGCCGGCGACGATGAAGGCGAGCGTCACCGAGGGGCCCGAACGCTCGGCGATTGCCGCCGCGGTGCGGACGAAAATGCCGGCGCCGATGATGCCGCCAATCCCGAGTGACACCAGCGACCACGCACCAAGCGTCCGCTTCAGCGTATGTTCACCGGTCGATTTCGCGACGATGTCGTCGGCCTGCGACTTGACGTCAGGTGCGTGTGCTTCCGCAAGCAGCCGATCGATCGACTTGGTTCGAAACAGTGAGCTCAGCCACTCTGCCCCCATTCATCATTGCGATTGTGATTTGTGATTTGTGATTTGGGCTAATCACGAATCGCTAATCGCGAATCACGGATGACTAACGGATGACTATACGCGAAATTATGCGAGCGCTCTGAAGATACGCCCGGACGCGCCCCTGCGGATCGTTGGTGGTGAGCAGATCGCTGATAACGGCCACGGCCGAGGCGCCGGCGGCGATGACCGAGGGCGCGCGTTGGAGCGTTATTCCACCGATCGCCACGACAGGCCGCCCTTTCGCGCGCGCGGACGCGGCAGAGACGAGCGCGAGACCGACCGCGTCGTAGCCCCGTCTCTTTGGTGGTCGTGCCGAACACGGGGCCAATCGCGATGTATGACGCGGGTTCGAGCGTCGCTTTGTCAACCTGATCGATGGTGTGCGTGGAGTAACCGACGATGGCCCCGGGACCGAGAAGCTGTCTCGCGGCGGCCGGCGAGAGGTCGTCCTGCCCGAGATGCACGCCTGCAGCGCCCGACATCAGCGCGAGATCAAGTCGGTCGTTGACGATGATGTCTGCCTTGTAGGGTTGTGCGAGGGCGACCGCCGCGTCGCAGAGATCGAGGAAGGCACCGGAAGGAAACCGCTTGGCGCGGAGCTGAATCACTGTCGCACCGCCGTCGAGAAACGCGCGTGCGAGATCGATCGGCGTCCAAGCCGGCCCGCGTCCGCCGCCTGGACATCAGCTATCGCGTGCAGCTTTACCACTAACCACTAACCACCAACCACCAATCTACGCGGTCTCTGCCAATGAACCGCCGGCTTTGGCGCGCTGGAGCGAACCGTTCCATGAACGCGGTGCTGAGCCTGCCGGCCGCGAAATCGGGCTCGTTGATGATCTTGAGCTGCAGCGGCACGGTCGTCTTGATGCCTTCGATGACCGTCATCTCGAGCGTCCGTCGCATGCGCGCGATCGCTTCCTGCCGATCGCGGCCGTGCACGATGATCTTGGCGATCATCGAGTCGTAGTACGGCGAGATCGTGCACTCCGAATGTGCCGCGGTGTCGATGCGGACACCGGGTCCGCCGGGAACGCTGAAGGCGTGGATGACACCGGGTGAGGGCGCGAATGTCTCGGGATCCTCCGCGTTGATCCGGCATTCGATGGCAGTGACCGGTGAACGTGACCTCGCTCTGCTTGAATCCCAGGCGCTCGCCGGCGGCGATGCGAATCTGCTCCTTCACGATATCGATGCCGGTCACCATCTCGGTGACCGGATGCTCGACCTGGAGCCGCGTGTTCGCTTCCATGAAGTAGAACTTGCCGTCCTTGTCCATCAGGAACTCGAAGGTGCCGGCGTTCGTGTACTGGACGGCCTTGGCCGCATCGACGACGAGACCGCCCATCTTGCGGCGGATCTTCTCGGTCAAGGCGGACGACGGGCGATTCCTCGAGCAGCTTCTGGTGGCGCCGCTGGATTGAGCACTCGCGCTCGCCGAGGTGGACGAGGTTGCCGTGGTGATCGCCGAGGATCTGGAACTCGATGTGGCGCGGGTTCTCGAGATACTTCTCGATATAGACGTCGCCGACGCCGAAGGCCGCTTCGGCTTCGCGCTGCGCGGTGCGGAGCAGGTTGCCGAGATCGCCGGACGACCGGACGACGCGCATGCCGCGGCCGCCGCCGCCGGCCACCGCCTTGATGATCACCGGATAGCCGATATCCCTGGCGCACTTGAGCGCCTTCTCTTCGCTGTCAACCGGGCCATCGCTGCCCGGCAGCATCGGCACGCCGGCCTTCTTCATGGCGCGGCGCGCGCGCGCCTTGTCGCCCATCAGCTTGATGACGTGTCGGATCGGGCCCGATGAATCGAATGTGGCACGCCTCGCAGACTTCCGCGAGGTACGCGCTCTCGGACAGAAACCCGTAGCCCGGATGGATGGCGTCGGCGCCCGTGATTTCAGCCGCGCTGATGATCGCCGGAACATTGAGGTAGCTGTCGGTGCTGCGCGCAGGGCCGATGCAGACGTCCTCGTCGGCATACTTCACATGCAGCGAGTTCTCGTCCGCCTCGGAATAGACGGCGACCGTCTTGATGCCGAGCTCGCGGCACGCCACGATCACGCGCAGCGCGATCTCTCCGCGATTGGCGATCAGAATTTTCTTAAACACGTAGATCTCTGTGTCTCTGTGTCTCTAGTCAGGCTCGTCATCAGTGAACATCGCTGCTACGAAGGCTTGATCGCGAACAGCCGCTCACCATACTGAACGGCCTGTCCGTTTTCGACGTAGCACTTCACCACTTCGCCGTCACACTCGGCGTTGATCTCGTTCATCAGCTTCATCGCCTCGATGATGCAGAGCACCTGACCTTTCCGCACAGTATCGCCGACTTCCGCATAGCGGCTTCGCGCCCGGCTCGGGCGCGCGATAGAACGTGCCCACAATCGGCGACTTCACCACCGCGAGATCGAGCGCCTCGTCTGCTGGTGCCGGCACCGGCGCATCGACGGCAGGCGGAGCCGCTGCAGGTATCGGCGGCGCGTAGTGGCCCTGCGGCGCCGCCGGCGCGGCGCTCCAATGCCCTGCCGCGTTCTTGCGCAGGCGCAGCTTGACGTTGTCGCGCTCGAGCTCGAACTCCGCGATGTCGTGCTCGCGCATCATGTCGAGGATCTGTTTGATGTCGTCGAAATTCATCGTCACAGCGTGAGCAGCTCGCGTGGGAGGGTGGTGAGCGAGCTCGCAACCGCTGTCGGTCACCAGCACGTCATCTTCGATTCGCACGCCGCCGAGTCCCGGCAGTACGCGCCGGGCTCGATTGTGAAGACCATGCCGGGCGCCAGCGTGACCGGCGGCACATCCGCGCGTGGCTTGCCGATGCGCGGCTCTTCGTGCACGTCGAGGCCAAGACCGTGGCCGGTTCCATGCCCGAAGGCGTCGCCGAGGCCGCGGTCGCGCAAGAGCTCGCGCGCCGCCGCATCCACCGCCGACGTCTCGATTCCAGGTCTCACCGCGGCAACCGCCGCCGCGTGCGCGTCCTGGACCGCGTCGCACACCGCGCCGCACCTCGCGCGAGGGCGGACCGATCGACACCGTGCGGGTCAAGTCGCAGCAGTATCCGTCCAAGACACCGCCAAAGTCCAGCACGAGAAGGTCGCCGGCCGCGAGCGTGCGCGTGCCCGCGCGGTAGTGCGGCATCGCGGAATGCGGTCCCGACGCGACGATCGTGTCAAACGCCAGTGCGCTCGTAGCCAGCCTCGCGCATCGCGGCCTCGATCGCGCCGGCGATCTGCCGCTCGGTCTTCCCGTCGCGGACAGCCGCCAGCACAGCGGGCATCACCTGCCCGAGTCGAGCGGCCGCGTCGCGAAGGGTGGCCACCTCGGACGCATCCTTGATTATCCGCGCCTGTTCGACGATGCGCTCGGTCGATCGCAGCGTGATGTCAGCCCGCGGCCTGCGATCGTTTCGCGCCACCATTCGTGACGCGCGCGACCGTGACGTGCGCGGCCTCGAAGCCGACCGTGGTCACGCCGATCTCCGACAGGCAGCCCATCAGCGCTTCTTCGTAGCTCGCGGGAACGTCCCACATGCGGAGCGCCGGGACACGCGGATGGCGAGGCTTGCAGTGCGCGCACCGACTCCTGATAGCGGAAATCGATCAGCAGGTGAGCGGCATCGCGCGTCAGGACGAGGGATGCCGGCCGTGCCGGCGTGATTCGACAGATACCGGATGTTGGCGGACGGCGTGACGATCAGCGCGTCAAGGTTCAGCGTCTCGAGCGATTCGCGAATGCGGGCGTGCCGCCGCGCGAGCGCGGCTGTGGAAGGAAGCGACACAAATCACCGATGCTGCGTTCGATCGGACACGATGGCGGCCAGCCAGTGCTCGAGTTCTTCAAGCGCGGGATCATCCTCGGCACGTTCGGCCGCCGCGATGTCTTCGACTGGCGCGGTGGGCGGCGCCGGCGTTCGCGATAGGCGCCTCGCGCGGCACGGGCACTGCCTTCACGGTTTCCGCGATCTCTCCCGTCTGCTGATGAATGTCGGCGAGCGCACGGATCGCGGCGAGGTTGTCCGGCGGCAACCTTCAGCACCGCCTCGAGCTCGGTGCGCGCGTCGTCGAAGTTCTTGAGCTCCACCAATGCGCGCCCGAGCGTGACCTGGCAGACAGGTACCCCGGATGGCGCTGGAGACCGTCGCGGCAGATCTTCACGGCCTGCGACGCTACTCGCCCATCCGGCGGTGCTCCTCAGCCAGCTGGGCAAACGCGATCGACGACGGGTCCTTGTCCACCCGCCGGCGCAGCTCGTCGATCCGCGGATTCTCGCTCATGCACTCAATCCTAGTTGGCAGGTGGCTGACAAAAGAAAACGCCGGGACCGTAGTGATCCCGGCGTTTGTGTCCAAGAGCGAACAGGCTCTATGGGACCACGACGCTTCTGCGACACGGTCTTGGTCACTCCTGTTGTCCGTGATCTTCAACGTCACTCTATACGTACCCGAAGCGCCGTAGTCATTCGAAGTGGTCGGGCTCGACCCGTTCGTGTCGTAGGTCCCGTCACTGGTGAAGTCCCAGGCGTAGTCGGTGATGGTCGACGCCACCTGACTCGACGAGGTGGACCCATCGAAGGTGACGGTCGTCCCGGATATCGACGTCGTGAACGCGGCGGTGAGCCCGCTGGACACAGTCAGCCACCTGGTTGATCGTCGTCGAATGACCCAGATCGTCCCGCACCGTTAGCGTCAGCGCGTGCGAACCGGCCTGCGAGCACGTGGTGCTGGAGACCGGAATAGCCTGACGCAGCGCGACCCGTCGCCCCAGATGAATTCATATGACGGTGATCCGATGGTTGGCTCGCCGGCGTACGCCGTCGCCTGTGAACGTCCCCGCGGGCTGACTCTGCGATGGGCTGGCTCGGCGATCGCACGTTAACCGTAGACGCTGGTTGGCGATGCCCCGGCGCCGTCACGGTGAGCGGTCTGCTGGCGTCGTCCCTGGCAGCTCTGTGCCGGCGTCGATTACGGTCAGCGATCACGAGGTAACTTCAGCCACCCACGCGCGAACGTGTGCGTGACGATCTGATTATCCGTCACCGCGATGCTCGTCGACCGCCAAAGTTCCAGAGGAACGTGCAGTTGTGAGGCACGAGTACGCCTTCATCAGCGGCTCGACGAGCGCGTTAAACGTGACGAGCTGGTTCCGACTTCCGGAGCTGCTCGGGGTCACCGTGGAACGCCGCAGTCGGCGCAATCGAATCGTCGGGAGCGCCAGTAATGGAGCGAATGAGATTCGTCGTGAGTCGCATTGTCCGCACTCGTCGCCAACCGGCGTGGCGTTAATCACAATCTGATTGCCCAGGCGAGCGATTACGATCGGCGCGGTGACGGCGAAGCGTGGCGCGGCCCACCGAGCTCCGGTCACGACTGTCGATCTGTGATAGACCGCACCGGTAGTGCACTGGCCGCAAGCGCCAGACGTAGCGCTGCCCTGCGATCGGACGCCTCTGTGCATCGCGGGCGGTCAGCGGTCACCACTGACTGCGAGAGCACCGTCGCGTGGCAGCTGAGTCGGGCGTTGCCGCCAGCGCGACCGACAATGCCAACCCCGACGGTCCCGAGAGCGCCGGCATTTCCTGCTTGTCGAGCGAGCACGCGCCGCTGACAATCGACGCCAGCATGAGGCCGGCCAGCGCGATGAGCCGATGGGGCGGATGTGTCGTTCGCATGTTCATCGTCCTAAATGTCGCCGCCGGGCTCAGTGACCATCACGACGGATCCGCAAAGTCACCGAACGTCACCTGGATGCTGCCGGTGACGCTGACGTTCTTGCCGCCCTGGTCCTTCCCCGTAGAACGTCACGTCGGCAATCGTGGTGATGAGAACGGCATTGTTGACGACAAGCGACGCCAGCGGCGCCTCTTCCTTCGCCACATGGCGAACAAGCTCGAAGGCCGCGGTGGTGTTCGTGGACGACACGGTGAAGGTGGCCGCAGAATCGAACGCATACGGCACATCCACACCTGGGGTGTTCCGACCATCGGTCCGGCGGTATACGACGTGGTAATGCGTGAAGGTCACGTCATTCAGCGCGCTTGGCGCGTTGGCGGTGACCGGCGTCCCGGGATCCTTCAGGTGCATGGATCATCGTCACCCGTCCGAGGTCATCGAACACGGAGCCTTTCGTGCGGACGTCCGACAGCAGAAACTGCGAGAAGGTCGGCGCCTTGCCCGATTCGGTGACAGAGCCGCCTGGCAAGCGACACGATCTCCACCAGCGATGAAGATTGGCCCTGGCTGGCGACGCCGCACCCCGATACCAGGACGGACAGCGAGGTCAGCAACGCACGTGTCATCGACTTCATGCTCACAGTCGCATTCTAGAGAGTGAGGATCCGCGGCGTGATGAAGATCAGCAGCTCGCGGCTGTCATCTCGAATCGAATCGCGCTTGAACAGCCAGCCGAGCAACGGGATGCGGTTCAGGCCCGGCGTGCGGTCCTGCTCGGTCTGCTCGCTGCTCACGTAAATGCCGCCGATCACCGTCGTGTCGCCGTTACTGACCAGCACCTGCGTGATCGCGCGCTGCGTATCGATCGGCGGGATGTCGCCGATCGCCTGGCTGAAATCGGGCGACGCGTTCTCGACGGAGATGCGCATGATGACGGTGTTGGACGCGGTGATCTGCGGCGTCACCTTCAGCGTCAGCGCGGCGTCCTTGAACGTCACGGTGACGGTGTTGTTCGCAATCGTCTGAATCGGAATCTGCACGCCCTGCGTCATCTCGGCTTCGATGTTGTTCTGCGTCGTCACGCGCGGCGTCGAGAGGAGGCGCCCGTTGTCCCTGCCTCTCGAGCGCCGAGATCGCCACGTCGAGATTGAGAGCGCCGTTGATGGAGCCGAGCGCGAGACCGAAGGCACTCGTCGCGCCGGGCACGGCCATGCCGACAGCGGTCGCGGCAGTATCGAAGCCGCCTTCACCGGGAGCGCCCTGAACAGCGCCCGCGCGACCGGTGATGCTGCCCTGGTTCGGGAAACGCGAGACCCGTCGTGTTGCCGAGCGTGTTGCTCGCGCGGCCCGTCACGCCCCACTGAACGCCGAGGCTGCGGGCGAACTGCCGCGTGGTCTGGACGATGCGCGCTTCGATTTCGACCTGCGGCTGCGGCGAATCGAGCGTGCGCGATGAGATCGGACGCGCGCTGCAGCGCGATCGGCGAGGTCGTGTGATGATCAACGTGTTGGTGCGGGCATCGGTCTGGATCGATGCCGCGCTGCGACAGCACCGTGGCCATGAGCAGCGCCGCAGTTCTTCGGCCCTGCGCGTAGCTGAGCGGCCGCGTCAGCACGCGCAGCTCGCCGGAGAGCGCCTGCTCGTCCGACAGCTTCCGCCGCTGCGTCTCTTCGTCCGCGAGCACCGCGAGCGGCGCGACGCGGACGATCGTCCCGTCCACGCACGTAGCCGAGCTTGTTCGCCCGCAGGATGATGTCGAGCGCCTGGTCCCACGGCACATCGCGGAGCGCCACGTCCACCGTGCCTTGAATCGTCGGGTCGATGACGATGTTCAGGCCGCTGATCTCCGCGAACGTGCGGAGCACCGCGCGGAGGTCGGCGCCCTGAAATCGAGGCTCACGGGATTCCCGGTGCTAACGCAGGGGCGCTTGGGCGGCGTCGCTTGCGTGCCGGTCGTCGGCGGCGGCGTGGCGCCGGCCTGGCACCACCGGCGGCGGCACGGGCGTCTGAACCTGCGGCGCCGGCGCCGGCTGTGCCTGTGCGAGCAGAGCCACCGGCCGCTGTGTCATGACGTCTGCGCTGCCGTCTGCGCCGCACTGACGGGCACATCATCGACGAGCACCGTCAGCATCTGGCCATCCGGCGACGGCTCGAGGTGATATGACGAGCGGCGAACGAGCTCCACCGCGATGCGGGTAACCAGTGGACTCTTTGGGTTCTGGCCGATGCGCACGTTCTGCACGTACACCCGGCCGATCGGCGTGAGCCCAGGCAGCGCCGATGTCGCATTCGCAACGTCGATGTAGAGACGCGCCGGCGCGTCTTTCGACTCCTCCACGTTCGTCGTCACCAGCCGTGCCGTGCCCTGCAGCGTCAGCGCGGTCGCCGCACCGCGGCGAGCCACGCGAAGATCGCGGATGACGCGTCGCCGGCGAGGCGCGTGCTGATGACCGCGGCGCGATCCAGCCGGTCGGTCTCCGACGTAGATCACGTTGCGCGAGCTGCGGACGCGCGGCCGGATCGGCCGCGACAGATCGAGGCTGACGCGCGCGACCATCGCGCCGTCGAAGGCGCGCGCATTCTCGACGCGGACACCGGACACCGGGACGCGAGATCGGCCTTGAAGTTGTCGGCCAGCCGACATCGCCATGACGTCGCGCATTTCGACGACAAAGGTGTTCGGGTCGGGCTGCGAGGCGACGTACGGGACCGGATCCGAGGCTTCGATCGAGATCACGCCAGCCCGGTCGTCCACGCGCGAGCCGATCCGCTTGAGCACGGCGAAATCGGGGCCCGTGCCGCTGGCGCGCAACGGCACCATGAGGCCGAGCGCCAGCCCGGCGCACAGAATCCACAGGATTGCCTTTCGGCGTCGAGACTCCATCACTTGGCCTCTTCGGTCGTCTGTCGGAGCATCTTCCGCACCTCGCGCTCTTTCTCGAGCGAGAGGGGTCGTTCACCTGCTGGGTTATCACCATGCTGTCCTGACTTGATCGTCCGAATTCTTCCGTCAAGCAGCTTGTCGCCTGACTTGACGATGTAGGTCTTGTTGTCGGATCCCTGGAGGATGCCGACAAAGCCGTCCCTGGCTCGCCACAGTGCCTTTGAGGGTGATCTCGTTCGTCTCGAGCCCCGCGAGGCCAGCCGGCCGCGACCCGGACGTCGGATTCTGCGGATCGGCGCCGCGGCGCAGCAGGCTGACAAATGGATCGCGCCGTCCCGGCGGGGTCATAGGTGTATCCCTGCGGCTCGAGCTGTGGCCCGCCGGCGCCGTCGGCCCGTCGGCGCCGGCGCCGGCGCAGCCTGGCGGCGTCTGCACAGGCGCGGCGGCCTTGGCTCCCGCAGTTGATTCGGCTTTTGATGCCGGCGAAGGCGTGGATTGTGCGTACGTCACGTACGGACTCGCGACGATGAGCGCGAGCGCCACGGCGAGCGACGGGAGACGCAGGGTGCTTCAGCATCACTACGCCTTCGGCTTCGCCGGGGTTGCGGGCGCCTTTGGCTTGCCGGCCGGAGTGGCCGCTTTGCCGGGTTCGACGAGGACGAACGTCGTCGCCGTGCAATCGGCGCTGATCGATCGCGGACCCCGCCGTTCGTTCGTTTCTGGTCTTGATGTGGATGCTCGTCACGTTGATGATGCGCGGAAATTTGCTGACCCGCTCGAGGAACGCCCCGAGGTTGTGATACGTGCCATCGAGCTGCAGGCCGATCGGCCACTCCGCATACATCTGCCGCGTCGCGACCGGCTGCGGGCGAAAACTCGCGGATGGTCAGGTTCGACTGCGTCGCCATCCCCTGAAGCCGGCGCAACAGATCCGCGACATCCTTCTCATCGGGCAGTACCGGGCGCAGTCGTTCGAGCTGCGCCTGGAGATCGGAAACCTGCGCGGCGGAATTCCGGAAGGCGCCGTGCGGTGGCAAGTCCTCGCTCGATGTCGGATCGCACCATCGACAGCTGGACTTCCCGCTGCGCGATATTTGCCTCCGCGGGCTTCACGTAGAAGTTCCAGAAGACACCGACAGCCGCCGAGCGACAGCGCGGCAAACGCACCGAGCTGCGCGTGCCAGGGCATCTTGCTGAGACTGAAGTTCATAGCCATTTCCGCGTATCGGGCAGCTGAAGGCCGCTTTAACGTCCACCGGCCGCTCCGCGCCCGGCCGGCGAGGGTGTGGCACCGCGCGCCGCTCCGCGTCCGCGCGCCGGCAGCGGCGGTGGCGCGTTCTTGGGCGGAACGAGCTGTGCCTTCACCGTGAACTTGATCAGATCCACTTTGGCCGCCTTCTGTCCGGGAAGCGCGACGCTGTCAACCTGTGCTGTTGACGATCTCGATCGGCTTCACGAGCAGCGAGCTGGCTGCCCAGGTTGCCAACGAAATCGGAGAGGGCGATGAGCGTCGTGCTCTGACCCTCGATCGTGACGTCGTTGCCTTTCTGGTCGAGATCGGTGAGCCACAGCATGTCGGGAAGCGCTCTTGCTCACCATGATCGAGGAGCTGCACCGGGATGCTCTGGCCGCTGCGAAGCTGCTCGATGAGCGTCACGCGCTCGCTGCAAGCGCGCTGCGCTGCTGCGTCGAAAGCGGCCACCTCGCGGATGATCGACTGCAGCCGCGTCTGCTCCCGTTGCGCGCGACAGAATGGCGGCATCGAGCTCGGTCGAGCTGCTGTCTGCAGCGAGTAGTACCCAGTACCCGACACCGGCGGCCGTCAGCACGAGCATCAGCGCTGCAGAGCGCCGTCAGCGCGCCGGCCGATATCGAACGCGATCGCCTTCTTCTTGACCTGCCGCTCGCCGCCGAGAAGGTTGATGCGAATCATCGGTCGCCGCACCTTCCGCAGCGCGAGGCCGACGGCCACCGCCGCGGTCGCGGCCATGCGCCGCCGCGTCGCCAGCCGAGCTTCTTCGCGTCCCACGTCACCGCGCGGAACGGATCGAAGTCCTCGACCGGCGCGTTGAAGCGCTCCTGCACCATTTCGGTGGAAGCCATCGACGCGCGACGCGCCGCCGCTGAGCATGATGCGGTCGATCTGATCGGTGGACGCGCTGGCCTTGAAGAAGTCGAACGTCTTCTGGATCTCGAGCAGCACGTTCTCGGTGACCGCGTGCAGCACCGGCTGCGCCTCCTCGAATGTCGCGCCGTCGACGGGAATCCCCTTCTTCAGCTGCTCGGCCGATTCGAACGGACAGGTCGAGCTCCTTCTGCACCGCCTCGGTATAGGCGTTGCCGCCCATCGAGATGTCGCGCGTGAAGACCGACTGGTCGCCCTGCAGGATGTTGATGTTGATGGCGCTGGCGCCCGGCGTTCAGCAGCACGACGACTGCGCCCGGCCTCGAGGCCGTAGTTCACCTCGAAGGCGTTCTGCAGCGCGAAGGCGTCGACGTCGACGATCACCGGCGTGCGTCCCGCCTGCGCGATGACGCTGGTGTAGTCGGCGATCTTTTCCTTCTTCGCGGCGACGAGCAGGACGTCCATGCTGCCGCGCGAGTTCGGCGCCGGTGCCGGGGTCGAGGATCTGGTAGTCGAGATTGACGTCCTGGATGTCGAACGGGATGTACTGCTCCGCTTCCCAGTAGATCGACTCCGCCAGCTCGCTCTCCGTCATCACCGGCAGCGTGATCTTCTTGACGATGACCGCGTTGCCCGACAGCGATGCGCAGACTTCCTTCGTCTTGAAGGCCTTGTTGCCGTCGAACAGCACGGCGGATGGCGTCGGCGACCGACGCTGGCGTCGATGATCGCGCCGTCGACGATGGCGTCAGGCGGCACCGGCTCCGCGCGCGAACGCGGTCACCTTGGTATCCCTTGCCTGACGGCTTCACTTCGACCGCCTTGACGGCGCTCGACCCGATGTCGAGGCCGATAACCGTCTTTGCTTTTCCGAAAAGCGCCATGATTCCTCTGGTGTCAAACGCTCGAGCTCGGCAACGGATGTGCCATCCGAAATTCAGCGATGTCAGTCGTGACCGAAGCGGAACTCGCCGGGTTTGACCCGTTACGGATGTGCAAACGATTCACGAATTCGTAAGAGGGCGATGTCCCGAAAGCTGCTGCTGTGTTCTGGTTATCGGCCGTTTCCGTCGGGGCATCACAGAGCGCGTCGGCAGGCCTATCGCGGTTGATACCTGGACCCTGATACCTGCCGGGCACCTGATACCTGTTCGGTTGACAGTGCCACAACCCTCCGTATCATTGGGGTTTGCGGTTGCAGGGGACCGTGCTGAGCGATCCGCAGTGGTCCGGTAACAGGGTTCGTGTCAGTCGGGCCAGCCGCGAAGGATTCCCTTTTCATGCGTACGTTCGTGGCAAGCGCGAAGAGCGCGGACAGCCGGTGGCATGTCATCGACGCCAAGGGCCAGGTGCTCGGGCGGGTGGCGACGCTCGCCGCCCGGTTGCTCCAGGGCAAGCACAAGGCGATCTACACCCCGTACATCGACACGGGTGATCACGTCGTCGTCGTCAATGCGGCGCTGGTCAAGCTGACCGGCCGCAAGGAAGACCAGAAGATCTACCGGCACCACAGCGGCTACGAAGGCGGGCTGCGCGAGGAGCGCGCCGGGGTCGTCCGCAAGCGGCAGCCGATTCGCCTCGTGGAGGAAGCGGTTCGCGGCATGCTGCCGAAAACCAAGATGGGTGATGCGATGTACCGGAAACTGAAGGTCTACGCGGGGTCCGACCATCCGCACGCCGCCCAGCAACCCAAGAGCATCGAGGTCGCATAGTTGGCAAGCATCGAATATTACGCAACGGGCCGTCGCAAGACTTCCACCGCCCGCGTTTTCCTCCGCCCCGGCAAGGGCGCCATCACCATCAACCACCGCGAGTTCGAGAAGTATCTTCCCGACCGACGCGCTGCGCACGCAGGTCCGGCGGCCGCTGCTCCTGACGGAGAACGGGCGAGAAGTTCGACATCCTCGCGACGGTCGGCGGCGGCGGCGAGCACGGCCAGGCGGGCGCGGTGCGCCTCGCGCGTCGCGCGCGCGCTCGTCGACTACAACGCGGAGCTGCGCAAGCAGCTGAAGAAGGACGGCCTGCTGACGTCCGATTCGCGCGTCAAGGAACGCAAGAAGTACGGCATGGCTGGCGCGCGCAAGCGCTTCCAGTTCAGTAAACGTTAGTTGGAGGGCGGCTCGTCAGGTCCGCCGGATCGAAGGGACATGGAGGGACTTTGCCCGGGATTGCGATGAAGGATCTGCTGGAGGCCGGCGTGCATTTCGGCCACCAGACGAAGCGCTGGAATCCGAAGATGAAGGAGTACATCTTCGGCGAGCGGAACGGCATCTACATCATCGATCTGAACAAGACGGTGAAGCGGTTCCGCGACGCCGAAGAGTTCGTGACCAACCTTGCCGCGGACGGAAAGACGGTCCTCTTCGTCGGCACCAAGCGCCAGGCGCAGGACGTCATGGCCGAAGAAGCGCAGAAGTGCGGGATGTACTTCGTCAACCAGCGCTGGCTCGGCGGGCTGCTCACCAACTTCACCACAATCCAGCGCAGTCTCGGACGCCTCCGCGACCTCGAAGCGATGGTCACCGACGGCCGCTACGACACGCTCTCGAAGAAGGAGATCGCGCGCAACGAGAAGGAGAAGCGCAAGCTGCTGAAGAACCTCGAAGGCATCCGGCAGATGTCGCGGCTGCCCGACGCGATCTTCGTGGTCGACACGCGCAAGGAAAAGATCGCGGTCGACGAGGCGCGCAAGCTGAAGATTCCGGTGATCGGCGTCGTCGACACCAACTGCGATCCCGACGAAGTGGACTTCGTCATCCCGGGCAACGACGACGCGCTGCGCGCGATTCGGCTGTTCGCATCGAAGATCGCCGACGCCGTGACTGCCGGCCGCGGGATGCGCGAATCGCGGATGGCCGAGGAAGACGCGCTCGCGCGGAAGAAGCGGCCGCAGGCCGACGCCGCGGCGCGGCTGCGCGAGCCGCGTGCGCCCGCAGCGCCGCGAAACGCCGACGCCACACCGACGCGCGTAACGGCGCTCGATATCCGCGCCGGGCGGCGGGCATCCGCGCCGGCGCTTCGGTAGCACAGGCGCTCGGCGTCTGTCGTGGCCGGCTTCAGCCGGCTCGGAGAATCAGAATGGCAGCGACAGCAATCACGGCAGATCAGGTCAAGCAGCTTCGCGACAAGACCGGCGCGGGCATGATGGAGTGCAAGGCGGCGCTGACCGAAGCCAACGGCAACATGGAGGAGGCGATCACCATCCTCCGCAAGCGCGGGCTGCGCGCAGGCCGCCAAGCGCGCCGGGCCGCGCCACGCGCGCAGGGCATCGATCGGCAGCTACATCCACATGGGCGGCAAGATCGGCGTCCTCGTGGAGGTGAACTGCGAATCGGACTTCGTGGCGCGCACCGACGACTTCCAGAACCTCGTGAAGGAAGTGGCGATGCACATCGCGGCCGCCGATCCGAAGTGGGTGCGCCGCGAGGACGTGCCGGCCGACGCCATCGAGAAGGAGAAGTCGATCTACCGCGCGCAGATGGAGAACACCGGCAAGCCGGCCAACGTGCTCGACAAGATCATCGAGGGCAAGCTGGGCAGCTTCTACTCGCAGTTCGTGCTGCTCGACCAGCCGTCGATCCGCGACAACAGCGTCACCGATCGCGCAGCTGATCGCGCAGGCGAGCGCCAAGACCGGCGAGAACATCCAGATCAATCGGTTCGTCCGCTTCCGCGTCGGCGATACCGAGTAACGGCCGGTCTCGGGTTCCAGGCTTCGTAGCGGCTTCGCACGGTTCTGCAGGCGCCGACCTGAAGCCAGTAGCCGATAGCCCGAGCCGATATAATTCGGTTCGTGCCGTCCTCCGACCCGTCCCCGACCTACAAGCGCATCCTCCTCAAGCTGTCCGGCGAAGCCCTCATGGGCGACCAGCAGTTCGGCGTCGATCCGGCGGTCGCCACGCGCATCGCGCAGGACGTCGCCGAGATCCAGGCGCTCGGCGTCGAGACGCGCGATCGTCATCGGCGGCGGCAACATCTTCCGCGGCCTGGCGGCCAGCGCCCGCGGCATGGACCGCGCCACCGCCGACTACATGGGCATGCTCGCGACCGTCATCAACGCGCTGGCGCTGCAGGACGCGCTCGAGCAGCTCAGGACGTCGTCGACGCGCGTCGTCACCGCGATCGAGATGCGCGCGGTCGCCGAGCCGTTCATCCGCCGGCGCGCCATCCGCCACCTCGAGAAGAAGCGCGTCGTCATCTTCGCGGCGGGCACGGGCAACCCGTACTTCACCACCGACACGCGCCGCCGCGCTGCGCGCGATGGAGATCAAGGCCGAGGTCATTCTCAAGGGCACGAAGGTGGACGGCATCTACACGGCCGACCCGATGCTCGACCCGAGCGCGACGAAATACCCTACAATCTCCTACCTGCAGGTGCTCGAACGGCAGCTCAAGGTGATGGACGCCACGGCCATCTCGCTCTGCATGGACAACAAGCTGCCGATCGTCGTCTTCAACCTGCGCGAGCCGGGCAACATCCGCCGCGTCGTGATGGGCGAACCGATCGGCACGACGGTTTCGTGATGTGCGTGGAAGTCGTAGTTGGTGGCGGTTCAGCACGACGACGGCTAACGACCAACCACCAACGCCAACCAGGGCAGATATGGACTTCAACGACCTGAAAGGGCATGTTCGCGGAGCTGAAAACTCGGATGGACGGCGCGATCGATCGCGTCCGCCGCGACATGGCGTCGGTGCGCACCGGGCGCGCCACCGTCAGCCTCCTCGACAGCGTCCATGTCGAGGCGTACGGCTCGAAGATGCCGCTCAATCAGGTCGCATCGCTGTCCGTCCCGGAGCCCGCGCTGATCGTCGCGCAGCCGTTCGACCCGTCGACGATGAAGGAGATCGAGAAGGCGATCCGGTCCGTCGGACCTCGGTCTCAACCCGTCCAACGACGGCAAGGTGATCCGCATCCCGATTCCGCCGCTGACCGACGAGCGCCGCAAGGAGCTCTCACGTCACGTCCACAAGCAGGCCGAGGAAGGACGCAACGTCGTCCGCAACGTCCGCCGCGACGCGAACGAGCGGCTGAAGAAGCTCCTCAAGGAGCACAAGATTTCAGAGGACGACGAGCGGAAGGGCCTCGACCAGGTGCAGAAGATGACCGACGATCACATCGAAGCTGATCGACGAGCTGCAGAAGAAGAAAGACCAGGACCTCCTGGGTCATTAGTCATCCGAACGACCACGCCCATCATCCGCGCGGTCTGCAGGAGATCGTAGTCGAGCGGCACGAGCTTCGTGCGGCCGACGACCTCGCCGAGCGGGATGGGCACGAGCTCCGGCGGATGGTTGGCGACCATCTTGCCGAACTGCCCGCGAAGCACCAGTTCCACCGCTTTCCCGCCGAATCGTGTCGCCAGCGTCCGATCGAACGCGGTGGGTGCTCCGCCGCGCTGCAGGTGCCCCAGCACGACGTAGCGCGTTTCCTTGCCCGCCAGCTTCCCGAGCTCGTCGGCGCAGGCACTTCGCCGCTCCACCGAGGCGCTCCGCGTATCCGGCATGGGCTTCCTCGAGAATCGAGACGCTGCCGTCTTTCGGCCGCGCGCCTTCGGCGACGACGACGATGCTGAAGCGCGCGCCACGCTCGTCGCGCTGGCGAAGACAGGTCGACCACCTTGTCCGAGGTCGTATGGAATCTCGGGAATCAGAATGACGTCGGCGCCGCCCGCTACGCCGGCGTGCAGCGCGATCCAGCCGGCATAGCGGCCCATCACCTCGACGACGATGATGCGGCGATGGGCTTCGGCGGTCGTGTGCAGGCGATCGATCGCGTCGGTGGCGAAGCTGACCGCCGGTGTCGAAGCCGAAACAGCTCGTCGTGCCGTAGATGTCGTTGTCGATCGTCTTCGGGCACGCCGACGAGCGGGATGCCCTTCTTGTAGAACTCGTGCGAGATGCCGAGCGTGCCGTCGCCGCCGATGCAGATGAGCGCGTCGAGTCCCATCTCCTGGAACATCTCCATCACGCGCTCGCCGTAGTCGAAGGTGCCGTGCGGCGTGACGATCGGCTCGGCGAACGGATTGCCGCGGTTGACGGTGCCGAGGATCGTGCCGCCGAGCCGCAGGATGCCGGTGACGTCCTTCGGCGTGAGCGATGCGCGATCGCTCCGGGTAGATCAGCCCGTCGAAGCTGTCCTCGAGCCCGATGACGGTGACGTCCGGCGTTGCTGCGCAGTCTTGACGACGGCGCGAATGACCGCATTCAGGCCGGGGGCGTCGCCGCCGCCGGTGAGGACGCCAATTTTTCGAATGGTGGGCATTCAGGTGTGTGCGCGTGCGGTCGTGGATGGGAGTGCCGTCGTGAATGGGAGTATAGCAAGGCCCGAATCGAGCGTAGCATCTGCGCATGCCTGATGAGGCACCGCCGCCGCCACAGGTTACGCAATTGCTGATTGACTGGGGCAACGGGGACGAAAATGCATTGCAGCAGCTGATCCCCTCGTCCACGAGGAACTGCGGCGCGTCGCCAGGCGTCATATGGCGCGCGAGCGGGCCGAACACACATTGCAGGCGACGGCGCTCGTCAACGAGGCGTACATGCGCCTCATCGACGTCCGCCAGGTGCGCTGGCAGAACCGGGCGCACTTCTTTGCGATGTCCGCGCGCCTGATGCGGAGGATCCTCGTCGATTTCGCCCGTTCGCGTCGTTACCAGAAGCGCGGTGGGGGCGCCCAGAAGGTCACCCTCGATGAAGCCCTCGTGGTCTCGCCGGAGCCTGGCTCCGACCTCGTTGCGCTCGACGAAGCGCTGGTCACGCTGGCGGCGGTCGACGAGCCGGAAGGCGCAGGTGGTGGAAATGCGATTTTTCGGCGGGCTCAGCGTCGAGGAAACGGCGGAAGCGCTGCACGTCTCGCGCGATACGGTCATGCGCGACTGGAAGCTCGCGAAGGCGTGGCTCCTTCGCGAGCTCAAAGCGTCCGGCGGCTGACCCGTCGCGCATCGTGCCGGCTACCGGTTCGTCTCCGAGGGCAGATAGATGAACTCGTCGGCCGATCCGCGCTCCCAGCGGATTACCAGGCGCGGACCGACGGCGTCGTCCCAGTCGGAACTTCGTTGAAGAGAACGGTGTTGTCTCGCTGTGCGGATGGCCGATCGACCGTTCGCGTGAATGCGGTGAGCACGTGTGGCGACCATCGCGGCTCGTCACGCGAACGAGCGCGTTCGAGGACGGGCTCACGACCTCGAACATGTAGGTCCCCGCGGAAGCGATACGTGCCGGGCAGCGCGAACGGCGCGCTGAAGGTGAGATAGGTCGTATGCGGTGCGTTTCCCCTCGCCGTTGACGCCGCAGCCAGAAGACTGGCGACGACCACCGCGGACGCAACGATCACGAGTCTGGACTTCAACAGCCGACATCTGCTCCTTGTCAAACTGGTTATTGGTGTCACTACTGTGGTGTGGCTGAACGAGCGAACTTGCGGATCTCGCGCGCGAACGGCGTTACCTGCATCCCTGCCGCAAGGGTCTCGCGGGAATGAGGCCGTCCCCATGAAGCCGATTCGCTCGTAGAGAAAGAACTGCGCTTCGGTTGCTGCGCACGGTGGGGTCCTGGATCGCTTCGATGGTGTGGCGCAGCTCGTGGCCGATTGACGCCATCAGGTCCCAGGGTGACTGGCGCGCGTCGAGCGCGATGGTGACCCGCATGATGCGGCGCGCTCCTGCGATCGTGACGCCTGAGAAGCACGCCCGAACCCCGTGGCCGCATTCGCCTTCGATGAGCGTAGACGTAGGTATCGCTGTCCTGAATCGTCCGGACGATCTGCCGGAACGTCGCCGAGGCTTCCATCGCGCCGGCAATCAGCGACGCGACCGCAGGAGTCGTGGGACGGACGTGGGCCTCGGCTCCGGTCGCGGCGGCGGAGGAAGTCAGGTCCGCCGCTGAAACGACGCTGGGCGTGAGGATCGCTCCGGCCATCGCCACCGCCATCGCCGTCTTTCGTGCCCGGTTCGCCATGACGTCTCCCTCCTCGCCCATGGAGGCGGGAAACGTCGTCGAGAAGTCGCATGGGGAGTGGCACGGCCGAAAGAGGCCGGAATCGGGCAGGCTCGCGTGTATCGCCGGCTTACAATGCGCGTGGAAATGCGATGACAGTCCGGCCCGATCGATGGGCCACGGTCGAACGCCTCTACCATTCGGCGCAGGCGCTCGCCGTCGAGCAGCGCGCGCCGTTCCCTGGCGGAGGCCTGCGCCGGCGATGACCCGCTTCGACGGGAGGTGGAATCGCTGCTCGCGCAGCACGGGTCGGCCGCTGACGCGCTGACACGTGGCGCGGTCGCCGCCGCCGCCGGCCTGGTGAGCGACATCGGGCAATCGATGATGGTGGGCCGCCGGTTCGGCGTCTATCACGTGCTGGCGCCGCTCGGGGCGGGCGGCATGGGCGAGGTCTATCGCGCCCGCGACACGCAGGCTGGGACGTGATGTCGCGATCAAGATCCGTGCCCCACGAGTTCACGGCGACTTCCCGATCGTCTCGCGCGCTGTCGAGCGCGAAGCGCGGATGCTGGCGGCGCTCAATCACCCGCACATCGCCGCGATCTACGGCATCGAGGACGATGCGGGCATCCATGCGCTGGTGCTCGAACTGGTCGACGGGGAGACGCTTGCCGAGCGGATCGCCGCGCGGTCCGCTGCCGGTCGCCGAGGCGCTCGCCATCGCGCGGCAGATTGCCGACGCGCTCGATGCCGCGCACGAGAAGGGGATCGTCCACCGCGATCTGAAGCCGGCCAACATCAAGATCACGCCGGAGGGCGTCGTGAAGGTGCTCGACTTCGGCCTGGCGAAGCTCGAATCGCTGGCGAGCGGACAGTCGGTGGCAGGCCATGAATCGCCGACGATGACCATCGACGGCACGCGTGCGGGTCTCGTCGTCGGCACCGCCGCCTGCATGAGTCCCGGAGCAGGCGCGCGGCCAGGCCGTCGACAAGCGGACCGACATCTGGGCGTTCGGCTGCGTGCTCTACGAGATGCTCACCGGCCGTATGGCGTTTGACGGTGCAACGATTTCAGATGCAATCGCGGCTGTCCTAGGCGCGAGCCGGATTGGAGCGCACTGCCGCGGCAAACACCCCGCGTGTCAGGCGCATCCTCCAGCGATGTCTGGAGAAGGATCCGAAGCACCGTCTCCGCGACGTTGCCGACGCATCGGCGGAACTCGATGAGACCGCTGACGCGCCACCCCGTCGCGATCCATTCACAACGTGGGTGCCGCGCGGCATTCGCCGCCGTTGTGGTCGCTGGACTCGCGAGCACCATCTCGTTCTGGTGGACGTCGGGCGATTCGGATCAAGCGACACCAACCGTCACGCGAACGACGATCATGCTGCCGGACAATCAGGGGCTGGCGGGGGCAGGCGGCGCCTATCCGCTCGCGCTTTCAGCGGACGGGAGGCGGCTCGCGTATGTTGCTGAGCAAGATGGGCAGACAGTCCTCTACTTCCGCGAGTTGGCCGCCCTCGAAGCGAAGCCAATCCCGGGAACTGCGTGGGGCGAGACATCCATTCTTTTCTCCGGATGGCGAATGGGTAGCCTTCTTTGCTGATGGTGCGCTGCAGAAGGTACTCTGTGACCGGCGGAGTTCCATCGAGAATCTGCAGCGCGCCCGGCGACACCCTGGGCGGGAGCTGGGGTGCCAACAACACCATCGTGTGGGCGTCACGCGGATCGGGGTTGATGAGGATTTCAGCGGGCGGAGGGATGCCTCAGCGGGTCGGCGATTCCGCGCCAGCCGCGTGGCCTGAGATTCTTCCCGACGGGAACACGATTCTGTTCACGACCGGCACGAGCGCGGACCTCGACGCTATCGCGTCGATTTCGCTCGATGGCGCGGCCAAGCGGATCATTGCCCGGACGACCGATTCATCGCTGCCCGGACCGCCGGTGCTCGGGCTCTGGTGCGCGGATCGCCGAGGCCCGATTGGCACCGGGCGGCGGCTACCTGGTATGCTGGCCAGGACAGGAATCCGGGTGAAGTCCGAGCGCTTCCCATAGATCCCGTTTCCCTGACAGCCACCGGACCTGCGTTTTCGCTCGTGGATTCCGTCGTGAGCGCGGCAGCGGCGGAGGTGCGGTGTATTTCGTGGTCTCGCGCGGGACTGCTTCTGTACGCGCTGACCGGTGACCGGCATCAACTGGTGTCGGTGGACCGCAACGGCGTCGCGACACCAATCAGCACCGACCGTGCGGCCTTCCGGGGTCCTCGATTCTCGCCCGACGGCTCCCGCATCGTGGTCCGCAATCAATGACGAGACGCGTCGATCGGATATCTGGATTTACGATGCGGAGCGCGGAACCAGGCGGCGCCTCACGTCGGAACGACACAACCTCGCGCCCCTGTGGACGCCGGATGGCCGCCGCATCACGTTCGCTGATGGCCGCCTGGATCAATCTGTCAGCCGATGCAAACGGCCCGCAGAGCTGCTGTTCTCTTCGGAAGAAATGAAACACATTTGCCAGCGGGTATATTCCCGTGCCCCACGTCGTGGTCTGCCGATGGACGTGATTTGCTGTTTCAAGCGGATACGCATGACATATGGCTACTGTCACGCGGCGCCGGAACGGCCCCGCATCCCTTGCTCGAGCGTCAATTCAACGATTACAACGGGAGTTCTCGCCCGGACGGAAAATGGGTCACATATACCCTCTGATGAATCAGGACGGAGGAAATCTACGTCCGGCACTATCCGGACTTCGGCAATCCGTTCGTCATTTCAACCGATGGCGGCACTGAGGCGCGATGGTCGCATGACGGGCGCGAAATCTTCTTCCGCCAGCACGATGCGCTGATGGCTGCGTCCGTCAACACAACCGGGTCGTTTCGTGCAGAAAAACCGCGCCGACTATTTTCCGGCCGATTCACCGGCGCCGGACGTGACTCGTCGTTCGACGTATCGCCTGACGGGAAGCGCTTCGTCATGGTCAAGAGCGACGACGCGTCGGCGCTCAGGGAATTGACGGTCGTGCAGAACTGGTTCGACGATCTGAAGCGTCGCGGTGCTGCGCCGTCGAAGTGACTTGCCACGACGTGGACGAAGCCGCGCATGTTAAACTCGTCGTTCACGTCGATCGTTCCGCGATATTCATCAATCGGGCCGCCAGCTCAGCTGGGAGAGCGCCGCGTTCGCAATGCGGAGGTCAGGAGTTCGATCCTCCTGCGGTCCACCAACCTTCGCTCTCGCATGGCAACCGTAGCGAGAGCTACGGTTGGCAAGCCAACCTCCGCTCCGGCGCCATGCGAGGTTGCTCGCCATAGCGTCGCGCAGCGACGCGACGGCGGACCAGACAGACATCATCGAGCGCTCACTGCTACCGGGATGCTGATCCACCCGCGGAGTGTTGCCGCGCTGACATGCGCGACCGTGTTGGTCGGCCCTCAGCAGGATGACCGCTACCGCAGGCGGCGCATTCGCCCACTTGCACCCGCGCGTCGGCACGGAGAAACCTGGAGCTGCGGACTTTCGCAGTGCGGACAATCGGGCAACGGCTTCGGCATGATGCCTCCAGAGGTTGTCAGTGACTGAACGACGCCGGCAGCTCAACGCCTCGCGCAGTATCGCGTGCCTCGCGCCGCGTCTATGAACTCGAGACGGGTATGCGATTCGACTCGCCGTCGCAAGCGGGCCGGTGTGCGTGGACCGGGGCATGCCGGAGCAAGTGGCAAGCCGCATTCCATGGACTTGCACACCATTTCGTATCGGGAACGCCACTTTGCGTGAGAAATCGCGCGGCGTGGAGACTTCTGCTTGTCGCGCGGACCGGCAAATACGAACGGGACCGGATTTACCCGATCCTGTTCCAGACGCTGAAGTTGCGAATGATCCTTCCCTCCGCGTCGTCGCGACCGGTCGTCACGATCGTCCTGGTCTTGCCGTCCGGTGTGACCGCGACGCGCGAATTGGTCGTGATCAGGCCGTTGGACCTTCGTCGCATACGAGTAGTGATGATCGTCAACACGCGTGTAAACGCGCGTGCTGCTCGGGTCAGACGCGCCCTTCACCTCGTAGTCCTTGCCGTCGAACCTGCACGTGGTTTCATCGTGCGTCTTCTGTCCCTGCGCGTTGACGCCGTCGCTGACGACGAGGACGCTGTCGGCCCGACGCGGTGATCTTCGTGGTCTGGCTCCTGGGGGCGAGGGCGGCGGGGCTCGCGCGAGACTGCGACGACATTCAGCGTCCGACGTGCCGATCCAGGCGTCGCCGGTTTGTGCCGGTGGACCACGGTGCGGCCGTGCAGGGATCCCGTTATGAGGCGAACATCATGACCAGCAGCGAGCAGACCGCGACGCATGTCGCCACCCTGGCGCGGACACTCTAACCTCAGCGCTTCACGCTGGGCGCCGCGCTTTCGCTGATAACCGCGTGCGGCAGCGGGCGGTCCTTTCGTCTCAGACCAGGCCCCGAACGCACCGGATGCGGCTCCCGCGGCGGCGTCCGCGACGCACGCGAGCACGGGCATCGGTGAGTCGACGAGTCGGCCATCGACACGTCGGTGGCCCCGGGTGACGACTTCTTCCACTACGCGAACGGCGAACTGGTTGAAGAAGACCGGAGATTCCTCCTGATCGCAGCAGCTACGGCGTCTGGTCGGTGCTCTTCGATCGCGCGCAGCAGCGCACCACGCGAGCTGCTCGAGCGCAGCGGCCGCCGGCAGCGCGCCGGCAGGATCGGACGAGCGCAAGATCGGCGACTACTACGCCACCTACATGGACGAACAGGCGATCGAAAGCGAAGGGGCTCGACCCGCTGCGCGACAGCGTTGCACGCCATCGACGGCATCGCGGACAAGCGCGCGCTGGCCGACGTGGATCGGTCAGCACCTGCGCGCCGACGTCGATCCGCTGAACACGACGAACTTTCATACCGATCGATCTGTTCGGCGTCTGGATCGCGCAGAACCTGAACGACCCGGCGCACAACGTGCCGTATCTGCTGCAGGGCGGGCTCGGACTGCCCGATCGCGACTACTACGTCCAGCCGGGCCGCGGATGGACGGCATCCGCGCGGCGTACCGCGGTCACGTCGCGACCGTGCTGAAGCTCGCCGGCATCGACAGACGCCGACGCGCGCGCGCGCGCGCATCGTCGATCTCGAGCGGCGCATCGCCAACGCGCACGCGACGCGCACCGAGTCGGTTGACGTGGCGAAGGCGAACAATCCGTGGACGCGCGACGAGTTCGGCCGCCGCGCGCCAGGCCTCGACTGGAACGCGCTCTTTGCGGCCGCGCGTCTCGATCGCGCGCCGACGATCATCGTCTGGCATCCGGCGGCGATCAGGGGCATCGCCGCGCTCGTGCAGTCGGTGCCGATCGACGTCGTGGCGCGACTACCTGAAGTTCCACGAGCTCGATCGCTACAGCGGCGTGTTGCCGAAGGCGTTCGCCGACGAGCGCTTCGCGTTCTACGGCAAGGTGCTGTCTGGAACGCCGCAGCAGCAGGACGCGATGGAAGCGTGCGGTCAATGCGACCAACGCCGCGCTCGGCGAGGCCGTCGGCAAGATCTACGTCGCAGCGCTACTTTCCGCCAGCCGCCAAGGCGCAGCTCGAGCGAGATGGTCGCGACCATCGTCGTCCGCGTTCGATCGACGTCTCGACGCGCTGACCTGGATGTCGCCGACGACGAAGGCGAGCGCGAAGGCGAAGCTGGCGAGCCTGAAGGTCGGGATCGGCTATCCCGACACGTGGCGCGACTATCTCGAAGCTCGAGATCGTCCGGGGCGACGCGGTCGGCAACGCCGAGCGCGCCGAGCTGTTCGACTACCAGCTGCAGCCTCGACGAAGCTGCGAGCGCGCCGCCGACCGCGCGGAATGGTGGCTGGACCCGCAGACGGTCAACGCCGTCAACCTGCCGATCCAGAACGCGCTGAACTTCCCGGCCGCGATTCTCGAGCCGCCGTTCTACGATCCCGGCGGCGACCGCGGCGCGCGACTACGGCGCCATCGGCGCGATCATCGGCCACGAGATCAGCCACAGCTTCGACGACCAGGGCAGCCAGTTCGACGCGACCGGCCGCCTCGCCAACTGGTGGACGCCCGAGGACCTCGCCGCACTTCAAGGCGCGCCTCGGCGAAGCTCGGTCGCGCAGTACGACGCCTACCAGCCGTTTCCCGATCTGCACGAGAACGGACAGCTCGACGCTCAGCGAGAACATCGCCGACGTCGCGGGCTGTCGGCGGCGCTACGACGCGTATCGCGCCGACCGGCGGAACCGGACGATCGCACGTTCTTCATCAGCTTCGGCCAGAGCTGGCAGAGCGAAGGATCGCGAGGAAGTCGCTCGCCAGCAGGTGCTGACCGACGGCCACGCGCTCGACGAATACCGCGCCGATACGGCCCGCAATCTCGACGCGTGGTACGCGCGCCTTCGAGGTCAAGCCGGGCCAGCGCCTGCTATCTCGCGCCCGGCGATCGCGTGCGCGTCTGGTGATCGACGCCGGAGCTTATTAGTCGCCGCCGAGGCGGACTTCCAGCCCGGCTGATGAACCCCTGCACGTCTTTCCTTGACTAGGCGAAGTGGCACGGTTACTGTCCAACGTTCTCGTTTTCGACCCTGGGTTACCGGGCCCCCAAGGAGGTCCCTGTCATGTTCACCTGCATGGCCGACTCCGCCGCCGCGGCGACGATTGCCGCTATCGCTTCGTTCATTCCGCTCCGCCTGTCCGCCAGTCAGGATGACGACTCGGGCCGCCGCGGCGGCGCGCAAGGCGCGCAGAACGGATGGACCGCAGCCAGCCGATATCTGGTGCAGCTCGCCGAGCTTCCGTCGTCGCCTACGACGGCCGACATTGCCGGTCCGCGCCGACGCGGCCCGCGCGTGGCGAGAAATTCGACCCGCAGCAGGCGGATGCCGCGCAGCATGCGCGCTATCTCGACGCGCGTCACGACCAGACGCTGGCGACTGTCGGCGGCGCACGCAAAGCGTACGACTATCGCTTCAGCTTCAACGGATACGCCGCGGAATTGAGCGACGCGCAGGCCGGACCTGCTTCGCGCCAGCCCGGGCGTGCTGAAAGTGACCAAGGACGAACTGCGCTTCATGGACACGTCGTCCACGCCGCATTTCCTCGGCCTCGACGGTCCTGACGGTTTGTGGGACCGTGTCGGCGGCGTCCGCGACGCCGGCGAGGGCATCGTCATCGGCGACATCGATTCCGGTATCTGGCCCGAGAACCGGAGCTTTTCGAACAGGGACGACGACGACCACGGCCGGCGCCACGACTTCGACGACGATGACCGACCACGACTTCGGATCGTGATGGCAAGCACGACTTTCATGGCGCGTGTGTGCTCGGCGAGCAGTTCCGCCGTTCCGATTGCAACCGGCAAGATTGATCGGCGCGCAGCTGCTTCAACGCGGCGTTGGGCGGCGATGCGGGGCATCGAAGGCGCAGCGGCCGTGGAGTTCGCGTCGGCCCGTGACTACAACGGGCACGGCACGCACACCGCGGCGACCGCGGCCGGCAACAACGGCGTCGCAGACGAACGGCGCCGCGTCGATCTTCGGCCGCGATGCAGCGGCATGGCGCCGCATGCGCGCATCGCCGTGCTATAAGGCGCTCTGGTCGACGCAGGACGCCGCGACCGCCAGCGGCTTCAACGTCGGACCTCGTCGCCGCGATCGATCAGGCTGTCGCCGACGGCGTGGACGTGATCAACTACTCGATCAGCGGCACGCAGACCAACTTCCTCGATCCGGCGCAGGTGGCGTTCCTGTTCGCGGCCGACGCGGGCGTCTTCGTCTCCGCCTCGGCGGGCAACAGACGGTCCGGCCACCATCACGGTCGCGCACCCGTGCCCGTGGATTGACGACGGTCGCGGCCGGCACGCACAACCGCAACGGCCTGGGCTCGGTGACGCTCGGCAACGCCGCGACATATCAACGGCGCGTCGCTCGCCGCGGCCGCCGTCGGCCCGGCGCTCGCTGATCGATCCGACGTCGCCGGCGCACCAGGCGCCGATGCCGATCCGCCGCAGGCACTCTGTTTTGCGAAGTCCGACAACGCGCGGCGTCGCGGTGCTCGACCCGGCCAAGGTCGCGGGCAAGATCGTCGTGTGCGATCGCGGCGTGAACGCGCGCACCAACAAGAGCCTCGCGGTGCGGAAGCGGGCGGCGTCGGCATGATCCTGGTGAACACCAGCCTCAACTCGCTGAACGCCGACCTCCACTTCGTTCCGACGGTGCACATCTGCACCTCGACCGACCGCGCCGCGGTCAAGGCGTATGCCGCGACGCGCGGGCGCGACGGCGACGATCAACCAAGGCCACGATTGTGTTCACCGATCCCGGCGCCGTTCACCGCGGCGTTCTCGTCGCGCGGGCCGCTTCGCTGCAGGCGGCGGCGATCTGCTGAAGCCCGACGTCGATCGCGCCGGGGCAGGACATCCTCGCGGCGGTCGCGCCTCCGGGCAACCACGGACGCGATTTCAACATCTACAGCGGCACGTCGATGTCGGCGCCGCACGTCGCCGGCATCGCGGCGCTGCTCAAGCAACTGCATCCGGACTGGTCGCCGATGATGATCAAGTCGGCGCTCATGACGAGCGGCATACGACGTCCTCGACGGGCCGAACACGAACTCGACGCGTCATCTTCCGGCAGGGCGCCGGCCACGTGGCGCCGAACGGCGCGGCCGATCCGGGCCTCGTCTACGACTCGGACTTCAACGACTGGCTCGCGTTCCTGTGCGGCGCGACCAACGGCGTTCAGCCAGCGGTCTGCGCCGCGCTCGCGGCGGCTGGATATTCGTTCGATACGAGCGATCTGAATCGTCGCGTCGATCGCGATCGGCGATCTGGCCGGCTGCAGACCGTCCATCGAACGGTCACCAACGTCGGCAAGCACACGGAGACGCACACGCGCGTCCGTCACCCGATGCCTGGATACACCGTGATCGTCAACCCCGCCTCGCTGACCATCAAGGCGCGCCGCAGCAAGGCGTTCACCGTCACGTTCACGCGAACCACGCGCGCCGCTCGGCGCTTACTCGGGCGGGCAGCTCACCTGACCGACGGGGAGCACGGGCGTACGCTCGCCGCTGGTCGTGCGCTCGGTCGCCCTGTCGGCGCCGGTAGAGGTCTCCGGCAACGGCATCGCCGCTCGCGCACCAGGTCAAGTTCGGCTATGACGGTCCGTTCTCCGCGACCGCCCGGGGCCTCGTGCCAGCCACCTTGACCAACCGCACGGTCTCGGATGACCTGACCGACTCGTTCAATCCGGCGGGACCAGGAGTGACGGCCATTCCGGTCACGATTCCCGCGGGGACGACATACGCGCGCTTCTCGCTGTTTGACGCCAACGTCTCGCCGGCGAGTGACCTCGACCCCGTACGTCTTCCGTGGCGCAACGCTGGTCGGCGCCAGCGGCGGCGGAACCTCGGCGGAAGAGGTCAGCCTCGTGAACCTGATTGCCGGGAATTACGTGGTCTACGTTCACGGCTTTGCGTGGGCGCTCCCGGAACCGCCAACTTCACGCTGTTCCACTGGGTGCTCGATCCACGGGCGGCGGGAACATGACGGTGAGTGCGCCGGCCACTGCGACGCTCGGAGCAACCGGCACGATCAACCTGACATTCACGGGGTTGGCGCCGGGAACGAGCGCACCTTCGGGTCCGTCGCGTATAGCGGCAGTGACCGGGTTGCCGAATCCGACGATCGTTCGCATCGATCCGTAACGGCGACCGATCGGAACAACCACGAGGCGAGGCTTCGGCCTCGCCTCTCGTGTCACCGACATAAAATTCTGATGTGCGTCTGGCGCTCGCCCTGCTCGCAGCCGCTGCCCTGACGACCGCATGTCGGCAGTCCGAAGCCGTCAGCGCGCCGCTCACGAAAATCCAGCTTACCGATCCACGCTACGAGGGTTTCGTGTTCCTTGTCGCCACCGTCCGGCGGTCTGGACAGGACTTCGTCGTCACCAACGACAGCACGCAGCCGTGGTTCGGCGTGGCGCTCGTGCTGGCGACTGGCGGCGCGGACGAATATCGACTGAGCTCAACGAAATCGACCCGGGGCAGACGGTCACGGTCCGGTCGGCGCAATTCACCACGCCGAACGGGCTGACCGTTCGACGCGCAGCGCGTCATGCCCAACATCCTTGATTGTCAGCGCCGAAATCGGTGGAGGCGGCCCGACAGGCGTCTACGCGGTCCGCCTGTAGTCTCGCCTTGGCCGAAGATCCCCTTCCCCTCGGGGCGCGCGCATCTGCTGGCGCTCTGCCGCCATCAGGGAATCGCGAAGGGCCGGCCTGGCCGTCGATACGATGATCAGCGTCGGCGACCTGCGGCGCTTCGAGCCGTCCGTCAGCTCCGTTCGAGCTCCTCGGCATCGCGCCGGCGTCCGAGCACGCCGCGATCCTGCAGCGTTCACCCGTCTTGCCGCTGGCCTTCGCCTCGCGGCACATCAGCGCACGAAGCGTGATGATTTCGCACCGAGCGCGGCACGCTCACGCTGCACCTGACGCCGCCGGAGCAGGCCGGGCGCCGCGATGGTGTGGCACACGGGATCCTCGCTGCACGTCGCCGCGCTGCGCGACCGCGCGCACGCGCGCAAGCTGCACCTGTTCGACGCACGGCTGGCCGACCGCCAGGAGCGCGACGTGCCGCTGCGCGTCCGGAGGACGACCTCTACGATCGCCTCGAATCTGCCGTTCATCCCGCCGGAGCTGCGCGTTGGCGGAGCACGAAATCGAAACCGCCGAGGAGCATGCGCTGCCCGAGCTCGTGCTCGAGCGGCACATCCGCGGCGATCTGCACATGCACACGATCTGGAGCGACGGGCGCGACAGCGCCGAGACGATGGTGCTCGCGGCGAAACAGCTCGGCTACGAATTACGTGGCGATCACCGATCACTCCCAGCGCGCGTGGTCGAGCCGCAAGCTGGCGCTCGAGGATGTGCCGCGCCAGCGCGAGGAGATCGAAGCCGCTGCGCGGCAGGATCACCGGGATTGAGATCCTCCACGGCATCGAGGTGGACATCATGCGCGACGGGACGCTCGACTTCGAAGACGACGTCCTCGCCGGGTTCGACATCGTGCTGGCGTCGCTCCACGACGCCGTGCGAGCAGATGGGCCCTCAGCTCACGCGGCGCTATCTCAAGGCGATTCGCCATCCGCTCGTCAACGTCATCACGCATCCCGCCAATCGCTCGCCCGCGCCGATCGAGAGGGCTTCGACATCGATTTCCAGCGTTGTTCGCCGCGGCGGCGGAGACGGGCACGGCGATGGAAATCGACGGCGCGCCCGGACACCTCGACATGGACGGCGCCGTCGCGCGCGGGCCGCGGCCGCCGGCGTCGACGATCACGATCGACAGCGACTGCCATCGAGCCGAATGGCTGGCGCGGCAGATGCGCTTCGGGGTCGGCACCGCGCGTCGCGGCTGGATCGAGCCGCGTCATGTCCTGAATGCAGGTGGCGTGGACGACGTGCGCGCATTCGTGGCTCGCAAGCGGTCCCGTGGATAAGCGAATTCGAGTCCCGGATCCGTGGATGAGCGAATCCCGAGTCGCGCTCGCCCGCCGGAGCTCGAAGAGCGGCGCGGGAATCCCGGACCCGATATTGGTCGCGGCCCTGGTCGTCGCGACGATCGCATTCTGGGCCTACACGCAGACACTGCTGCCCGGCGTTGATCTCGGAGATACCGGGGCTTTCAGGCCGCCGTGCTCTGGCCCGAGGTCAGCGCGCGGCAGGCGTATCCGCTGTATTACGGCGTCGCGCCGCCCGTTTGTCCGTGCGGTCAGCGTCGCCAATCCGGCGCGCGGGCTGAATCTGTTCTCCGCGATTGTCGGCGCCGCAGCCGTCGGCCTGCTGACGTTCCTCTGCGCTCTGGTCACCGGATCGGCTCGCGGCCGGCGCGCGGCGCCGGACTGCTGCTCGCGTTCTCGTACACGTTCTGGAGCCAGGCGATCATCGCCGAGGTCTACACGCTGCACCTCGCGCTGGTGCTCTGCGTGCTGCCTGGCGCTGCTACGCGCTATGCGCGCGCGTCCGTCCCGGCGCGCGCCTCGCGCTCTTCTTCGCCATCTACGCGCTCGGCTTCGGCAACCACCTGTCGATGATCCTGCTGTTGGTGCCGTTCACGGTGTTCCTCCTGCAGGTCACGCCGGATCGGCGCATCCCTGCTTCTGCCCCGGCAGCCATCGGCATCGCCATCGCGATCGCCGCCGCCGGCGCGCTCCAGTACTGGCCCAACCTGATGTCCACCTGGCATGTCGCTCAACGGGCCGGCGACGTGGAGCGATCGGCTCGCGACGTTCTGGTTCGACACGACGAAGGCCGACTGGCGCGAGTCGATGGTGCTCGGCGTCGCGCGGCGACCAGCTCGCCGGACGCCTGGGCATGTGGTGGTTCGACGCGCGCCAGCAGTTCGGCGTCGTCGGCCTGTTCCTCGCCGGCGATTGGCGTCGTCCGCCTATGGACGATCGTCGCGTCCCTGGGCCACGCTCGTCGCGCTCGGCTACGCCGATCAATACAGCGTTCGCGTTCACCTACAACGTCGGCGACACGCACGTCTTCTACCTGCCCAGCCATCTGTTCACGGCACTTCTGGCAGGAGCGCTGCGGTTCGCGTCCGTTTGCCGCGGATCCAAAGCGGACCGGCCTGCGCTGCAGATTGCCCTCGTTGCGCTCGTCGATCTCATACGCCGGCTGGCGTGGCGTGGGACACGTGGCCCGCGATCGATCGCCACGACGACCGCCGCGCGGAAACGCTCGTCGACGCGGCTGGCGCTTGGCGTCAATCCGCAGACGCGGGTGCTCGTCACCAATCTGAACTGGCAGCTCGAGAATGCGCTGCTGTATTACAGCCGCTGGCAGCGCCGCGACATCCGCGGGTGCGGCTGCCCGGACGTCGAGCCGCACTTCCCGTTTCTCGTCCGCGACAACGAAGCCATCTCACGCGACATCGTCATGGATTCGTACGCCGCGCGCGAGGTTGTCGCCGCGTTCGGCCCGCTTGTTCCCCATTCAACCGGATCCGATCTGCACCTCTCCGGATCTGCTCGACGAAATCGCTCGCGCCTGCCACCAGGGACGCCATGCGTGCTGTGCATTCTCACGCCGCCTCGCGAGGAGCACCTCGATGCCGGCACGCTCCGCCTCGCGTTGGAGATGCTGACCCGCGGCCATATTCCGTCCTGCGTCCACTGGCCCGTATCAACTGATGGCCGGTCTCGCCGGCGAAGCTCCTGCCATCACCCGGTCGGCGGAGTATCCATTCCGCCAGAGTTCCGGCTGCTCGACGAGCCGTTCAGCGTCCGCATGGAGTCGTGGCTGCCCTCGGACACCTTCCGGCGGGCGGGGTTTGGGCCACGTGCTTCGTGGCCGTGAGCACGTGCAAATCCTCGAACGGGGCGTGAATCTGGTCTGGTTCGACCGTAGCGCACGGCCGTTCGGCGCCGATCTACGCGGCAAGCCTCTACGCGCCAGGCCAGCGCTACCGCATCTCATCCGTATCGCCATCGCTTGCTCGTGCTTCGCCGATAATCCTGTTATCGCTCCGGGGCTTGAGTGATTGATCGATCGGCCGCCTCGGCTCTTCGCGTCTGGCGGTCGCCATCCTGGCCGCGACCACCCTGGCTGGCGCACAGGCCGCGGCCCGCGCCTGAGGCGCTGGCCCGCTCGCTTCAGACAGCGATACAAGGGCATCAGGACTTCTCCGCCGACTTCGTCCATAACTACCGCGGCGGCGTCCTAAAGACGCAGACGCAGGAGCGCGGCAAGGTCCTCGTGAAAAGCCGAGCCGGATGCACTGGACCTACACGGCCCCCGAGAAGAAGGAGTTCGTCTCGGACGGCGTGAAGATCTACTCCTACATCCCGCAGGACCGGCAGGTGATCGTCAGCAGCGTCCCGGCCGACGACCAGGCGACGACCGCCAGCGCTCTTCCTTGCTGGCAAAGGGGACATCGTCCGTGATTTTTCAGCAAGTTACGCGCAGTTCGACCATCCCGGGCACACTGGCCCTCAAGCTCGACGCCGCGGCGCAGCGAGCCGGATTACGAGTACCTGGTCGTGGCCGTCGACCCGACCTCGCTCCAGATGCGCGCCCTGACGACCCGGGACCGGGAGGGGGCGAATCGACGCTCGTCTTCAACAACTTGAAGGAAAATCAGGGAATATCCGATAACGAGTTTGCGTTCACGATTCCTCGAGGCGTCGACGTCATCACTGATGGCACACACAAATAGCCTTCGACCGCGTCAGGGCAAGCCGTTTGGCGCGCTCCTGGCGCTCACCGTCGCCTCGCCGGATGCGCCACGACCGGCACGCTACGCGCCGGACAGATCGCCGAACTGGCGGCAGGATTACGACCGCGCGGTCGCCGAATACACCGCGGCGCTCAAGAAACACCCGAACGATCGCAATGTGCAGCTCTCGCTGCGAGCGCGTGCAGCTGCGCGCCGCGCAGGATCACTTCACGCGCGCGCGCAGGCTCGAGGCCACCGGCAAGCTCGACGAGGCGCTGGTCGAGTACCAGATCGCGGCTGAAGCTCGAACCCGGGCAGCGGCGACGTCGACGACGCGCCTGTCGCAACATCCGCACGCAGCTGCGCAACAGGGTCGCGTGATCGGGCGCGAGGGGAAGACGCAGCTGGAGACGCTGATCGACGAGTCGCAGAACGCTGCGCCGCCGGGACTGGACCTCCCGGCCGACGTGCGCCTGCCCGCCTCGCTCGTCTTCCGCGACGCCAGCGCGCGCGACATCTACACCGTGCATCGCCCGCTTCGCGAACGTCAACATCGTCTTCGACCCGACGTTCCGCGATGAGCCGGATCACGATCGACCTGAGCAACGTCACGCTCGACCAGGCGCTGCCGCCGTTTCCGCCGCGACACGCAACTTCTACAAGCGTCACGGCGCAGCGCACGATCACGATCATCCCCGACACGCGCCGCCAAGCGCCGCGAGTACGAAGAGGAGATCGTCCGCACGTTCTTACCTGAGCAACGCCGATCTCAAGGAGACGATCGACCTGCTGCGCATCGTCGTCGACGCGCGGCGGATCGCGCCGCTGACGCGCGACCAACGCGCTGACGATCAAGGACACGCCGGAGCGCGTCGCCGCCGCCGGCACGCATCATCCAGGCCATCGACAAGGCGCGGCCGGAAGTCGTGATCGACGTCGAGCTGCTCGAGGTCAACCGGACGCAGGCTGCTGGAATACGGCCTGCAGATCGCGTCGCCCGGCTCGCCCGATCGGCATCAACGGCAGTCGCCGACGTCAACCGCGACAACCTGACGCTGCGCGAACCTCACGCAACCTGACGCAGTCGGACATCTTCCTCACGCAACCTGCCCGGGCTCTACTACCGCCTGCTGAAGAGCGACACGAACACGCGCACGCTGGCCAACCCGCAGCTGCGGACGTCGGAGGGCGTGGCGGCGCAGGCCAGGTTCGGCGAGCAGGTGCCGGTGCCCGTGACGACGTTCGCGCCGATCGCGACCGGCGGCGTGCAGCAGCAGCCGATCACGTCGTTCCAACTATCGAGAACATCGGCGTGAACATCGACATCACGCCGCGGACGCACCACGACGACGACGTGTCGCTGGCGCTGAAGGTGGTCGTCACGAGCCTGCTCGGGCACCGGGTTCGGCGGCCTGCCGACGTTCGGCAACCGCGAGATCACCACGGCCATCCGGCTGCAGCGACGGCGAGACCAACCTGCTCGCCGGCCTGATTCGCGACGACGAGCGGACGGTCGCTCGAGGGATTCCGGGCCTGAGCGACCTCCCGGTCGTCGGGCGCCTCTTCGCGCACAACCGCAAGGAGACGCAGCAGACCGACGTCGTCCTGACGCTGACGCCGCACATCATCCGCGTGCTCGATCTCAGCGAGGACGACCTGCGGCCTTTCCGCGTGAGCAACGACGCGAGCGCGCCGCTGATCGATCTGCCGATCATCCAGACGCCGCCCGTGACCGATGCCGCCGGTGCCGCCCGGCTCCGCAGGCCGCGCCCCCAGCGCAGTCGCCCGATCAGCAACCGCAGCCTGCGCAGCCGATCCCAGGGACTCTTCGCCCTCGCACCGCCGCAGCGCTGATCGCGCTTCCGCCAGGAAGTCCTCCGCCGCGCAGACTTTGTCGTGACATTTGGTGGCATGCCCTGTCGCGCTCCGAATGCCGTTCGCTATGATGCAGACCCCCTCAGTATGGCGAAGGAACTCGAACGAACCGGCTATCCGGCAGGTCTCGGCCACGACGAGCTCGATCTGCTCGCCGCGAGCGCGAAAGCGAGGAATGTCGCGCTCTGGCACGCGTGCTGACGGTTGAGCGCCGCCTGCCCGAAGATGTCGTCGCCGACGCGTTGAGCGAGTCGCTTCGGCTGACGCGCGTCCGCCTCGACTCCTGCACATCCAGCCGGAGGCGTTGAAGCTGATGACGCCGCCGACCGCGCGCAAGCTACATCGTGCCTGCCGGTGGAGGTCACGGCCGAAGACACTCACGCTCGCGATGGCCAATCCCCAGGACATCTATGCTGCATTGACGCCGTGCGCTGCGCGGCGGACCGCCCTGTTCAGCCAGTCGTCGCGAGCCGGCGCGAAATACTGCGCGGGATCGAGGAAGCATTACGCGCAGAGCTCCCCAGCGCCCGATGTGGCGACGGTTACTGGCCTCGCGACGCTCGCAGACGCGGACGACGTCATCGATCTCGATCACGACGAAGCGTCACAGCCTGCGGAGGCCGCCGCCATCGTCGCCGTGTGCCACCAGATCCTGTTTGCCGCCGTCAAGCTTGACGCCAGCGACGCGCACATCGAGCCTGGTCCCGCCGGCGTGCGCGTGCGGCTTCGCATCGACGGCATGCTGCGTGATGCCTCGATCCTTCCGTTGTGGATGAAGAGGCAGCTCCTCCTCCGCCTCAAGGTGCTCGCGCACCTCGACATCGCGCAGCAGCGGATCCCGCAGGACGGCCGCATCAAGGTACGCGCGCTGGATGGAGCGATCGACCTGCGGGTCTCCACGCTGCCGACGCAGTAGTGGCGAAAAGATCGTGCTGCGCGTCCTGGGGGTCGTCGCACGCGCGCCATGGCGCTCTCGACCTCGGCTTGTCCGCGCATCAACTGGCTTATCGTCGACCGGGCGCTGCACCAGCCTCAGGGACCAGATTCTCAGATCACCGGCCCGACCGGCGGCGGCAAGAGCACGACGCTCTATTCGTATGCTGACTCGCCGGCAGGCGCCCGGCGTCAACGTCGTCACGGTTGAAGACCCGATCGAGCGTCGGCTGCCGGGTAGCTACGCAATCGCAGGTCAACGACAAGACGGGCATCAACCTTCGCCCCGCTACCTGCAGGCGATTCTGCGCCGGGATCCGGACGTCATCATGATTGGCGAGATCCGCGACCTCGAGTCCGCGGAAATCGCGTTCCAGGCGGCGCTCACGGGACATCTCGTGCTGACCACGCTGCACACCAACGGCACGGTCGAAGCGGTCTGATCGACTGCTCGACATCGGCCGTGAAGCCGCTGATGATCACGTCCGTTACCAACCTGGTGGTGGCTCAGCGTCTGGCCAGGCTCATTTGCCCGCACTGCCGTGTGCGCTAATCAGCCCCGCCTGCGGCGGTCCAGGCACTCGGCCTCGACGTGCGGATGCCGAGCACACGCGCGGCCGGGGATGTCCGGCCTGCGGTGATACGGGATATCGCGGCCGCATCGGCATCTTCGAGTTGCTGCGGCCGACGCCTGCGCTGAAGGAACTCATCCGCGCCGGGGCAGGTGAAGCGGAGATACGCGCAGCCGCCGCCTCGGGCGGGATCCGATGGCTGTGCGACGACGCCGTCGCGAAGATCAAGGACAGGCCTGACGACCGTTGAAGAAGTGCAACGGGTCGTACGGATCGACGACGCAGCTACCTCATCCTCACGCGATGGTCCAACGCCGCGGGTAGCCGCAGGGACGCAAAGGGCGGCATAATTTCGTCAACCGCGTGAACGACTCGTCTGCCATCCTGGATCCACGCGTCGAGGCGTGGGTGCCGCGCGCTCGCTACGCTCGAGGGCTTCGTGAACGAAACTGTCCGGTGCTGGGTGGTGTCGACCTGCACCACGTCGAGCCGCTGACAACGCTCATCGTCCGGACGTACAATTCGCGGTATCGCGATCATCGTCACGCGGGGCACATCGGTCGTCGTCCAGGGCGGCCATTTCTTTCCCGACGCGGTCACCGGGCGCATCGACGGTTCAGGCTTCGGCGGCAGCCTTCTGAAGGTCGGATGGATCGGCATCGGCCTGCGGATGGAAATCTTCGCGCGGCGACCAGCGCATCGTCACCTCGCCGGTGCGTGACATCTCGATCGAGCCTCAGGTCCCGCGACGACGCATTAGGGGCCGCAGTCCCTCACCCCTGGTCACACGGCGCGCAGGACGGCGCGCGACGAGCGCGCCGATAAAGATCATCATGATCGTGAACTGGATACCGACCGATCCACAGGAAGGTGACGGTCGGCCCTGTCGTCGAGTCGTTCGACGCGGCTTTCGATTCGATCGAGCCGCTGGTCCACCGCATCGAAGCGCTGGTTGACCGACGTCGAAGCGCTTCTCGAACGCATCGAACCGCGCGGTCATCGATCGAAAGCCGCGGCGCATCTCGTCCCGCAGTCGGGAATCATCTTGCCTTCCAGATCGGCAACTCGCTCCTCGATTGTCGCCATCCCGCCGTCCTCCGGCCGGCTCATGGCCGGCATTCTACAACTGCAACCGAGCATGCGGAAATCTCGCTCGATTTCTTCGGCCAGATGAAAGAACCGCCCTTCCGACGCGGTTTCTGCCGTGCGACAGGCCGTTCGCCGTTGTAGTTCCCGCAAGGCTCTACGCGCCGCTTCAGTCCATGACGACGATGCCATCGTCGTCGACCGGAATGCAAAATTCGTCCAGCGGCGGGTCGGTCAGCGCTGCGCACTGACTGCGCTACACATCGCGCGCACACTTTTACCATGCCCCTCGGTCCCGGCGTTCGACTCGGGCCGTATGAGGTCGTCGCCGCCATCGGGGCCGGCGGCATGGGTGAGGTCTATCGCGCCCGTGACATACGCCTTCAGCGCGACGTCGCGCTGAAGGTTCTGCCGGAGCTCTTCGCCGCGGATCCCGATCGGCTCGCGCGCGATTCGAACAGGAAGCGCGCGCCGCGGCGGCGTTCAATCACTCGAACATCCTCGCGGTGTTCGACATTGGCATTCATGACGGAGCGCCGCACACTGAACTGGCTTGACGAGTCGAAGAGATGACGCGGCGACGAGATCGCCGCGATGTTCGCCCGGCGCGAGGAGGCATTCGAGGAGATGGACGCCGCCGCACTTGCGGCGGACTATGAGGACGATGCGATCATCGACAGTCCAACGGCGGGAACGCATCGTGGCCCGGATGCCGCGGCGCAGGCGCTGAACTCACTTTTCACGCCTTTTGCCGACATGACGCGGACAACCGAAACCGGCTCATCGACGGCAACCACGTCGCGGAAGTCTTGAGCGCTCGAGGCAGTCAACCTCGGTGGATGATGGGGCTGCCGGCAAGCGGTAGACATTTCCGCGTCCCTGCCGTCTTCCTCTACGAACTGCGCGCGGGCAGAAGATCGCGCGAGCGGCGCATCTACGACTTCACCGGAATGCTCATCCAGATCGGCGTGCTGAAGGCACTGGCCTGCCTGAAGGGGCGAACCATGACGCGCGCCGACATCGCTTCCTGTTCGAATCACGAATCACGGCCCTCAACGACCATGACGTGCACGCGTTCGGCGCCACTCTATGCCGATGACGCCGTCGTCGAAAGTCCGCTCGGCGTATGCACCAGGGCTGCGCCGCAATCGGCCGGGGTCGTGGACGTCTTTCTCGCCGCCCTTTCCGATGCCACCTTCACGGGCGATCACCTCATCATCGACGGCGATCGCGTCGTCCAGGTATTCACGTTGTCCGGGACGGATACGGGAGGGTTGATGGGCATGGCTCCCAGCGGCCGGCCGGCCCAATTGCCGATGGTGATCGTCTGCCGCGTCGCGGACGGCCTGGTCGTGCACGAGCGGCGCATCTACGACTTCACCGGCATGCTCGTGCAAATCGGCGTGCTGAAGGCGAAACCCGCGTAGAAACTACGACCGCTTCGGGTGTAGCGTAGCGCACAACGAGCGCCGTCACATCGTCGTTCTGGCGGCGCCCTTGCGCGAAGCCGCGCACCGATTCGAGAAGCGACTGTAGGACCGCATCGCTCGGCTCGAGCCAGTTCGGGTGAAACCACCGTCCTGATCCGCGGCTCGTCGCAATCTCTCCCTGCGGGTTGAGCGCCTCCGACACACCGTCGCTGGGTAGACGGCCAGCAGATCGCCTGCGTTGAGCCGCAATTCTTCCTGCTCGTAGGTGGCATCCGGGAACAGCCCGACGATCATGCCGCCCGTCTCCAGTTTTCTGACGCCGGCTGCGCTGAACAGCAGTGGCGGGTTCTGACCCGCGCTGTGTGCACTTCTCAGACGGCCATCCGGACTGAGAATCGCAAAGAAGATCGTCGCGAAGCGGCTCTCGATGCCCCGCGCGAGCAGGGCCTCGCTTGACACGCGTCATCATCGTTGCCGGTTCGACGGGTGCGAACGCCTGCGTCGGAGAACATCCCTGAGCATCGGCGGTAGCAGCGCGGCCGGCGGCCCCCTTTCCTGAGACGTCGCCCAGCGCGAAGCCGAAGCTTCCGTCCGGCAAATCGATGATACTCGAAGAAGTCGCCGCCGATGGCGCGGCACGCGATCGACGTCCGCTCGCGTCGTAGAAACTGCCTCGCGTCCGCGCCTTCGGCAGCAGCGCCGCTGGATCCGGACGCCATCCGGAAGCCCTTCGTCGATACGCCCCTTTTTCGACCGCCTCGCGATAGAGACGCGCGTCCTCGATGGCGACGGCGGGCCTCCGCGGCGAGCGTTTCGAGTGCGTCCTCGTCGTCTGCGGACAGCGAGCGTCCCCTTCTCGCGGCTGTCGAGATAGCAGCACGCCGGTCGGACGCGACTCGATGGGCGCCTGGCTGATCCACTTACCGCACGAGGAGCAGCGGCACGCACAGCACGTGGCGGATGCCGTGTGCGATCGTCGCGAGGTGCGCAATCGGCCAGGTTCCCCTCGGGAAGGTCGGCGATCACCATTCTTGCCGGTGGCGAAGACCTGCTCGGGGATTCCGGTGCTCGTATCGAATCCGCGCACCGCCGAGCGACAGGCGGCCCGTGCATGCGCGCGAGCTTCGGCTCGAGCTCGCCGCGCTCGTTTGCCAGCATGTATCCGAACCCGCGCTCGGCGCCCGTGACGTCTGATCGCCGCATCCATCACGAGGGTGAGGACCTCGTCCAGTCACGCGGCTTGCTTGCCCGCCGCGGAGCGCCTCGAGGAGCGTCGCCACCTGGCGAAAGCCGCCGACAAGGCCCGCCGCACCGGTGCGCGATCCGGAATCCGCCGACTTGTCGCGCACCAGGAAGAGCAGCTGGGCGCCAGCCGCCCGGTCCGACCTGAATCCGGTCGCCGTGCGACCAGACGCTTTCGGTGACCTGCGCGCCGTTGACGTAGGTGCCGCAGCGCGACCCCGCGGTCGCGAACCAGTACTGTCCCTCGGTCCGCAGGATCTCGGCGTGATCGCGGGACGACGTCGGTGCCGGTCAACTGCAGGTCGTTGACGGATCGCCGCCCTATCGTGAAGGCCGGCTTGTCGAGGATGACGACCCGGCTTCCCGGACGTCGGTGACTTCGAGCCGGGCATCTGGCGTGGGCTACGATGCGCGGATTATAGCGGAAGGGCTATAATCCGCGTGCTTTTAGCCGCCCCTCAACCGTCAATCACGGACGCAGGAGACCGGCGCATGACTCATTCAGCGAGCGCGCGTCGTTGGCTCGGTAACTGTGCTCGACCTCGACGGAAAACTCGTGCTCGGCGACGGCGACACGCCGCCGCTGAAAGACAAGATCCACAGCCTCGTGTTCCAGGGCCGCAAGAACATCGTGCTGAACATGGGCGGCGTCGCCTACGTGGATAGCCCGGCCTCGGGGCGATCGTCGCTTCCTTCGTCACCGCCAAGAACAACGGCGGCCACGTCAAGCTTCTCAGGCCTGACCGACCGCCTGCAGGCTCGATGGCGATTGCCAAGCTGCCGACGGTCTTCGACACGCTTGACACCGAGGCCCAGGCGCTCGCCCAAGCTTCGACGCGCAAGGCGATTGGCCTGTAGTCACGTCCGCCTCCTATTCCACTCTCTGCGGATCGTCGCGCCGGAGCGCCTTGATGGCGCTCTGACGAGGTAGCGCGTACCCGCGTTCGACCGTCTCGAGCGGGGCAACGCGCGTCTGACCCCTCCGCAGCGAGCCCCGCCGGCGATCAGCGACATCCCTGATCGCAGGTCGCGCGTGTCGAGCATGCGGCCGCCGCGCAGCTTCGTCGGACCGGTGACGATGATGCGGTGGGCGTCGGCGAGGAACATGTCGGCGCCCATGCCGCTCATCTGCTCGAGCGCGAACAGCCGCAGCTCGTACATCCAGTCGTGCACGAGCGTCCGCCCTTCGGCCTGCGTCGCCAGCACGGTGACGAGGCTCACGAGGTCGCTCGGAAACGCCGGCCACAGGCCCGTCGTGATGCGGCGAACCGCCGTCGGCCTCGACGGCTTCACTTCGAAGACGCCGTCGCGCATGCCGCACTGGACGTTCATCCGCTTGAGCACCGCACGCGACCACCTCGATGTCGTCTTCGCGCGCGCCGTCGATCGTCGATCTCGCCGCCGGTGATCGCCGCGACGACGGCCCAGCTCCCGGCCTCGATGTAGTCGCCGCCGAGCGGTGCTCGGCGCCGTGCAGACGCGGCACGCCTTCGATGCGCAGCGTCGAGCTGCCGATGCCCGCTCGACGCCGGCGCCCATCTTCGCGAGGAACTCGCAGAGCTCGACGACGTGCGGCTCGGTCGCGGCGTGGCGGATCTCGGTGTGCCCGTCGGCGCACGCGGCGGCGAGCAGCGCCGTCTCGGTGCCGGTCACCGACGCCTCGTCGAGATACATCGAGGCGCTCCGCAGGCCGTCGGGCGCCTCGAGGAAATGATCGTCGCCCGACACGATGCGCGCCCATGGCCTGCAGCGCGCCAAGATGCGTGGAAATCGTGCGCCGCGCCGGGAAGTCGCCGCCGGGCGGCGCGATGTGCGCGCGGCCCGTGCGTGCGAGCAGCGGGCCGAGCAGCAGCACGGACCCGCGCAGGCGGCCCACCAGCGACCGATCCGGCGCGTGCGTCGTTGACCTGTCTCGCGCGAATCCGCAGCGTCGTCGTGCCGATGCCGTCCACCTCGGCGCCGAGGTCGAGCAGCAGGCGCGCCATCACCTCGACGTCGCCGATGCGCGGCACGTTGGTCAGGATGCACTCGTCTTCTGTCAGCAGGCACGCGGCGAGCAGCGGCAGCGCGGCGTTCTTGTTGCCTTCGACCGCCACGCGGCCGCCGAGGCGGTGGCCGCCCTCAATCAACAGAGTCAGACATCTACCCTCTCAGGTCTTCGACGTCGCGATCGCCGGTGAACCCGACGAAGACCGGCTCCGGACGCAGCGCCACACCGAAGCGGTCCCGCACCGCGCTCTGATGGTCCGTGCGAAGACCGATGACATCGCGCGCGGTGGCGCCACCGCGATTGATGATGGCAAGCGGGTGCTTGCTGACAGGCCGACGCGCCGTCCACGTGGCCGCGGCTGAAGCCGCTCTGCTCGATCAGCCACGCGGCGGGAATCTTCACCGTGTCATTCTCCATCAGATAATGTGGAACGCGCGGACCCGCCTTGTCCGCCGAAGCTTCGGCGGAGGCCGAACGGTCCGCGCTGCCGGAAAAGGCGGTGGCGATCTCTTCGAATCGTGCACGATCGACGACTGGATTCATGAAGAACGATCCGACACTTCGCGTGTCGGGATCCGCCGCATCGATCACCATTCCCTTGCGCGCACGGATGGCGAGCACCGCTTCGCGGACACTGCGCACGTCCGGCGACGCGATTCCTGCCGCGAGACGTAGTCGATGACATCCGGGGTACGCGACGGTCGGCGATCCCAGCCGCAGCCGGAACGTCACGTCGCAGACGACGAAGCGGCCGGCATCGTGGCTCTTGAACCGGCTCATGCGGTAGGCGAAGCCGCAGTCCGATCGAGACAATCGAACGGTTCCCTGTTTGACGCGATCGACCGTGTCTACCCATTCGATGACGGATGCCACTTCCTGCCCGCATACGCACCGACGTTCTGGATTGGCGTGCCGCCGACGGTGCCTGGAATTCCCGATAGACACTCAATGCCGGCGAGGCCCCGCCTGACGGCGAACTCGACGAGCCCGTCCCACGCTTCCCTGCTCCGGCCGACACGAGCATGTCCTCGCCGCGCAGTGCCGCCTTTGATGCCCGTGATGGCGATTTGGAGCACCAGGCCGTCGAACCCGTCATCGGAGACGACCAGATTGCTGCCGCCGCCAAGCACGAATAACGGCAGGCCGCGCGCGGCAGCCCACCCGTGCGCGGCAAGCACGTGCTCTACTCGTGGCCTGGGCGAACCACCGCGCGTGGCCGCCGAGGCCGAGCGTCGTCAACGGCGCGAGCGGTACATGCTCCTGCGGCCGATCAAACGGCACGTAGCGCCTCGTCCTGTTCCTTCAGCGCGGCGAGCGCTTCGCTGCGAGTGCACAGCGCGAACTCGATCCAGTCGCCTGGCGCCAGCTGCCCGGCGAGCGGCAGGTCCGCCGTGATGACGGTCGCAATCTGCGGATAGCCACCGGTCGTCTGCCGATCGGCCATCAGCAGGATCGGTTCACCGGACGGCGGCACTCTGCAGGCCGCCCATGAACGTCGGCGTCGGAGATCATGGCGCCGGGGTTGCGGACCGGGACTCGGATCCGGGATCCGGGATCCGCAAGCGGTAACCCATTCGATTCGATTCTGGCGAGATGGTGAAGCGAGTGCGCTGCAGGACGTCAAACGCCTGTTCGTCGAAGCTACTCGTCCTGCGGGCCGCGCATGACCCGGACGCGCGCCTCCTGCAATCGCGAGCGGCGCAAGGCGGGAAGGTCTGCGCACCTGCGACATCGGTTCGCCCAGCTGCAGACGGTCGCCCGCCTTCAGCGCGCGGCCGTCGATGCCGCCAAGCGCGCTGACGATGTGTGTGGCGCGGCTCCCGAGAACGCGCGGCACGTCGATGCCGCCCTCGAAGCGCAATATACGCGCGCGTGCCGAGCCCTGCGCGCGCCAAACCGCAGCACGCTGCTCCGCGGCGCAGGCGTGCATCGAGTCAACGGCAATCGCGGTTCCGTCAACAGACGCGCCAAGGTCCGCGCCCGTGATCGCGACACGCGCAGCGGCTGCTCGAACCGCAGCTCGGGTCCAAGCAGCGTCGCTTCGAGCGCGGCCGCGTCGGGTGCGTTGCCCACCAGCGCGTTCGCAAGACGATATGAGCGGCGATCCATGGGCCCGGCGACGGGCACCCCGCGGTCCTGGTATCCCCAGCGGCCGCTGTCCTGGATCGTCGGTAGAGGCCCGGCCTCACGACTGCTGTCCGGTAGGGATCAGGATCGGGATCGGGATCAACTGCGCCGCTGTGATCAACTGCGCCAGTGTCCTGATCCCGATCCCCGATCCCGATCCCTGCCACACGCACAAACCTGACGCGATCGCCCGGGGCAAAGAGGGACGCCGGTCGCGAAACGGATCGAATCCGCAGGCCCGTCCGTCCAATCAGCTGCCAACCGCCGGGCGATGGCGCGGATAGACGCCTGTCTGCTTGCCCGCGATGCCGACGCTCCCCGCGGGAATCCGCTACGGGCGTCGCCTTGCGCGGCGCGGCAATCGCATCGTCCACTGTCCCCATGTAGGTGAATCCAGGCAGGAATCCCAGCATGAAGACGCGATATTCAACGGCGCAGTGTCGTTCGACCACCGCCGCCGGTGACAGCTTTGCGAACGTCGCCACTTCGTCCAGGTCCGGGCCCGTTTTCCCCACCGCATGCAACAGGTATCTTCCACGAGCGCGCGCCGACGATCACCGCTGGCGGCGCATCCGCCGCGCGGCGCAGCGACTCGCGCAAGGCATCCACGTCCGCGACCAGCGGATCGAAGTGGACGGCCACGCGATCGGCACGTCGGGAATGACGTCTCGAACGCCCGCGCGATGTTCGGAAGCGACGGCCGCCGCAATCGCAATCGCGCGCGCATTGACGGCCGGGTCGATGACCGCCTCGAGCTCCAGCAGCAGCGCGGAATCACCCGCATCTCGAATCCCGAGCCCCGACTCCCGAGTCCCGGCCGGATTCACTTGCCAACGCCTGCAGCAGCTTGCGGTGAATCCCGCCGAAGCCCCCGTTCGACATCAGCACGACGACGTCGCCGCCGCTGATGTTCGTCAACCACCGTTTGGACGATGTCGTCGATGGCGGGAATGTAGCGCGCGTGCTGCTTGCGCGCCACGCAGGTCGTCCACGAGCTGCTCGGCCGACAGCCGCTCGGATTCAGGCAGCGACGATCGGAACACGGCGGCGACGACCACTTCGTCGGCGGCGCCGAACGCGCGCGCGAAGTCGTCCTGGAACACCCGGCGGCACGACGAGGCCGAGCGCGGCTCGAAGACGGCCCAGATGCGGCGGTCGGGATAGCCGGTCGCGCAGCGCCGCCAGCGTCTCGTGCACGGCCGTCGGGTGATGCGCGAAGTCGTCGATCACGGTGACGCCGGCCGCACTGCCCGACCACCTCGAGCCGTCGCTTGATGCCCTTGAACGCGCGCAGGCCGTCGGCGAGATCGGCCGCGGTCGAGCCCGACCTGGCTGCCGACCGCGATCGCCGCCAGCGCGTTGCGCACGTTGTGCACGCCGAGCAGCGGCGACGCGAACGTGCCGAACGGCTCGCCCGCGGCGACGCACGTCGAAGTGCGTCAGGCCATCGGCGGATGTCGATGTCCGTCGCCTGCCAGTCGGCGCCCTCGCCGAGTGCCGAACGTCTCGACCGGGACTGACGGCGCGCTCGCGAGCGCCGCGCGCGTGCGGGCTGTCGGCGCCGAGCAGCAGCAGGCCGCTGCGCGGGACCAGGTTGACCAGCCGGCGGAACGCCAGCAGCACGGCGTCGAGGTCCGGCGTAGATGTCGGCGTGGTCGAACTCGACGTTGTTGATCGACGGCGATGTCGGGCAGGTATTTCAGGAACTTCGCGGTCTTGTCGAAGAACGCGCTGTCGTACTCGTCGCCCTCGATGACGAAGTCGCGCCCGCGCCCGACGCGGTAGCTCGACCCGCCGTCGCCGAAGTTGCAGCGCGATGCCGCCGACGAGCACCGTCGGGTCGCAGCCTGCCGTGCGTCAGCAGCCACCCGGTCAGCGACGTCGTCGTCGTCTTGCCGTGCGTGCCGGCGATGACGATCGACCGGGCGTCCCACAGGAAATGATCGCGAATCGGCCTCGGGCAGCGAGCAGTAGCCGGATCTTCCGCTCGAGCACCGCTTCGAGCTCCGCGATTGCCGCGCGAGATGGCGTTGCCGACGACGACGAGGTCGAGGTCGCGCTGCGATGTGCTCGGCGCGCGTAGCCGCTCGATGCGTCGGATGCCCTCGGCGGCCAGGAAGTCGCTCATCGGCGGGTAGACGTTCTGATCCGAGCCGCGCACGTCGTAGCCCGCGGCGCTTGAGCAGCGCCGCCAGCGTGGCCATCGCGGTGCCGCAGATGCCGATCAGGTGAATGCGCTGCGTCACTCAACTGGCGACTCCTCGACGACGACCGACGGGCGCGGCGCGGTCACGACGCGCACGCGGACGCCGAGCGGCAGCGTCCAGCACGGTCCCGTCGTATGGCCGGACGGAAAGCCGCGTAGATCACCGGGCCACTGCACGTCCTGCGCGAAGCGCGCGAACGACGTCTGAGCGGCCACGGCTGGCCGCCGGCCTCGTCGCATCCGCGCATCTCGCCGAACACGAGCGCTCGCGCGCGCGGCGAGGATGCCGGCCAAGCCGGAGCTGCGTCAGCATGCCGATCCAGCCGATACGGCCGCTCGTTGACGTCCTCGAGGAACAAGCACGCAGCCGGCGGGCGGGTCGAAGGCGCATGGGCGTGCCGAGCGATGCCGCGAGCTGCGTGATCGGTGCCGCCGAACAGCGGGCCGGCCGCGTCGCCCGCCACGAATGACCGTCACGACGATCCGGCGGCTAGCTGTGCGGCCCGGCGCCGTTCTGCAGGAACGCGCAGCAACGAGCGCCTCGTCATAGCCCTCGGCGCCTCTCGCGAGCCGGCCTTCGATCATCGGCCCGTGCAGCGCCGTGATGCCGCACTGGCACGTGAGCCACGAGAGGATTGACGTGTTGTCGCTGTAGCCGATGAAGCAGCTTCGGCGTCGCTGGCGAATCATGTCCGCGATCGAGCAGCGGCAGCATCTGCGCGCTGCCGTATCCGCCACGGACCGCGATCAGCGCGGCGATCGACGGGTCGGACCCAGGCGCGCGTGAAGCGCCGCGCGCACGAGCGCGGCCGCGCCGAGAAAGGTATGTCCCCGTGCGCGCGAACACGTCCTCGTCGACGTGGGCTCGAAGCCCAGGCGCCGCAGCTCGGCTGACGCCGCGGTCGAACTCCGCGCGTGAACGCGCTCGCGGGCGACACGACCGCAATGCGATGCGCCAGGCAGGACCGCTGGTGGCTTCGACGCAGGCTCGCGGCTCAGGTCTACACGTACCGCGCCATTTCGTCGGCGATGCGGCGGTGCGCGTCGCAGCCCAGCACCTGGCGGAGACCGCGGCTGCCGGGCCGGCCGCCACCGGCGCCGCGAGAAGACGCTCCTTGCGCCGTGCGGTTGCCGCGCGAGCGCGTCCTCCGACGCGTTGAACGGAATGCGTCCGTCCTCGACCGCGTGCACCAGCGCCTCAGCACCGCGCTGACGCCTGAGCGTCCTGGCGATCCTTGGTCAGCTGCGGCAGATCAGTAGGCCGTCGCAGCCGGCGGCGATCGCCTGCACCGCCGCGTCCGGGCACGCTGTAGGTGGCGGCGATCGCCTTCATCTCGAGGTCGTCGCTCAGGATCACGCCCTCGAACCCGAGCTCCTCGCGCAGCATGCCGCTGGACGATGCGTCGGCGACAGCGTCGCCGGCCGCTCCTCGTCGAGCGACGGCACCAGGACGTGCGCGGTCATGATGAACGCCACGCCGGCCTTGATCGCCGCGGCAAACGGCACGCACTCGACGCGGCGGATGCGATCGGGCGGGTGCTCGACGAGCGGCAGCTCGAGGTGCGAATCGACCGACGTGTCGCCGTGCCCCGGAAAGTGCTTGCCGCAGGCGGCGACGCCGTTCGCCTGCAGCTCCTCGATGATGGCCGCGCCCAGCCGCGCCACCATGGCCGGCGTCCTCCGACAGCGCCCGGTCGCCGATGATCGGGTTCTTCGGATTGGTGTGGATGTCGAGCACCGGCGCGTAGTCGAGCGTGATGCCCACCGCCCGCAGCTCCGCGGCCAGCGCCGCCGCGAACCGGCGCGCCAGCGCCTCGTCGCCCGCCGCGCCCGAGCGTCGCCATCGGCGGCCACTCGGTGAACGGCGACTTGCAGGCGCGCCACGCGCCCGCCCTCCTGGTCGACGCTGCACCCAGAGCGGCACCGACGGCACGAGCTGACTGCAGTATCGTGAGCGAGCTCGGCCACCTGCTCGGGCGCCTCGATGTTCCGCGCTGAAGAGGATGACGCCGCCGAGCTGAGAACTCGCGCGCCAGCGATCGCATCTCCGGCGGTGATGGTCGTGCCCGGCAGGCTGCCAATGAGCAGCTGTCCGATCTCGCGTCGCAAGGACGCCTGGCACGCCGTCATTATAATTGCGCGTGCGCATCGAGACCTCCGCGCCGACCCGAATCGATCTCGCGGGCGGCACGATCGACATCTGGCCCCTCTATCTCTTCCACCCCGGCGCCCAGACGATCAACGCCGCGATCAGCGTGCGCGCCCGGGCCGCGCATCGAGTCGCGCGACCGACAACCGCATCGTGCATCCGCTCCGAAGACACCGGCGTCGACGGTCGAGGCCGACGACCGGCCGTCGCTGCGGCATCGAGCCGCGAGCTGCGGCTGCTGTCGCTGCTCGTCCACTTCTTCGAGGCGCGCGGCATCACGCTCACGACCACGTCCGGAGTCGCCGGCCGGCGCCGGCATCGCCGGGCTCGTCGGCGCTGAACGTGGCCGTCTGCGCCGCGCTGGCCGAATGGAAGCGCGACGCACTACGAGCCCGGAGGCGCTGCTGCAGGTGGCGATGAACGTCGAGGCCCAGACGATCAGCGTGCCGACCGGCCTGCAGGACTACCGGCCCGCGCTCTACGGCGGCGTCGCCGCGCTCGAGCTCGAGGTGGACGGCATCCACCGCGTGCCGCTCGACGTCGACCTGCGCGGAGCTCGAGCGGCGCATCGTGCTCTGCTACACCGGCGAGCCGCGCAACTCCGGCACCAACAACTGGGAGATCACCAAGAAGCACATCGACGGCGACCGCCACGTGTTCGACTGCTTCGAGCGCATCCGCGACACGGCGGCGGCGATGCGCGAGGCGCTGGTGCGCGGCGACTGGGACGCCACCGGCGCGCGCCATCGCCGACGAGTGGGAGAACCGCAAGCGGCTGGCGCCCGGGCGTGACCACGCCCGCGCATCGACGACCTGATCGCGCGCGCCATGGCCGCCGGCGCGACCGCCGCCAAGGTCTGCGGCGCCGGCGGCGGCGGCTGCCTGTTCTGCTACGGTCCGCCCGAGGCACGCGGCGCGATCCGCGAGGCGCTCGCCGGCGGCGGCGCCCGGCTGCTCGACTTCACCTTCGAGCGCCACGGGCTGACGCGTGGATAACGGCTCGATCGCGCAGGTGCTCGGCGAGATCGCCGACCTGCTCGAGATCAAGGGCGAGAACGCGCTTCAAGATCCGCGCGTATCGCTCGGCGGCCGACGTCGTCGCCACGAGCGGCGACGCCGTCGCCCGCATGACCGACACGCAGCTTCGCGCGACTGCCCGGCATCGGCAAGGACCTCGCGGCGCGCATCCGCGAACTGGCCGACACCGGCACGTCCAGCTATCACCAGGCGCTGCTCGAGGAGTTCCCGCCGACCATGCTCGACCTGCTGCGGCCTGCAGGGCGTGGGGCCCAAGACCGTGGCGCGGCTGCTACTCGACGCTGGGCGTCGCCAGCCTCGACGGCCTCGCCGCCGCGGCGCGCCGGGCCGGCATCCGCGCGATGCCGGGCATGGGCGCGAAGAAAGAGGCGCAGATCCTCAAGGCCGTCGAGGATCGGCAGCAGCGACGCAGGGCGCCACCTGCTCGCCGACACGGCGGCCGTGTGCGACGAGCTCGTGCAGCCACCTGCGGGCGCACGACGCCGGCGGCCGAGTTCATCCCGGTCGGCAGCCTGCGCCGCGGGCTGCGAGACGTGCGGCGACATCGACATCCTCTCGCATCGGCGGCGAACGACCGAGGCGCGTGATGGCCGCGTTCGTCGGCCCATCCGCGCGTCGAGCGCGTGCTCGGCCAGGGCGACACCAAGTCGAGCGTGCAGCTGCGCGGCGGCTATCAGGCCGACCTGCGCCGCGTGCGAGCCGAGAGCCGCGGCGCGGCGATGCAGTACTTCACCGGCTCGAAGGCGCACAACATCGAGCTGCGCGACCGGGCGCTGCAGCGCGGCTACAAGCTGAACGAATACGGGCTCTTCCGCGTGGACGACGACGTCGCGCGTCGCCGGCGACACCGAAGAAGGCATCTACAGCGCGCTCGGGCTGCGCTGGGTCGAGCCCGAGCTGCGCGAGCACCGCGGCGAGCTCGAGCGCGAGCGAGGCGGCGCTGCCGCGCGCTCGCTCGTGACCCGCGCCGACCTGCGCGGCGACCTGCACATGCACACGACCGCGAGCGACGGCCGCGAGACGCTCGAAGTCGATGGCCGCCGCCGCGCACCGGCTCGGCTACGAGCTACATCGCCATCACCGACCACAGCAAGGCGCTGGCGATGGCCAACGGCCTCGACGAGCGGCGCGCGCTCGAGCACGCCGCGCGCGTGCGGGCGCTGAACGGCCGCTTCGAAGGGCTGACGCTGCTCGCCGGCATCGAGTGCGACATCCTCGCCGACGGCTCGACTGGATCTCGCCGACGACTGCCTCGCGCGAGCTCGACATCGTGGTGGCGTCGGTCCACTCGCACTTCGCGCAGGACGAATCGCAGATGACCGACCGCGTGCTGCGGGCGCTCGACTGCCGCTGGGTGGACGTGCTGGGCCACCCGACCGGCCGGCGGCTGCTCCAGCGCGAGCGCGCTGACGCGTGAGCGTCGACCAGATCGTGAGCGCCGCGGCCGCGCGGCAGGCGTCGCGTTCGAGATCAACTGCCAGGCCGGACCGGCTCGACTTGAACGACGCGCTGGCACGCCTGGCGCGCGAACGTGGCGCGACAATTGCTGATCTCGACGGATGCGCACTCGGCCATGGCGCTCGGCAACGTGCGGTGGGGCCTGCAGGTGGGGAGGCGGGCGTGGCTGACGCCGGAGGCTGTGCTGAACCGCGCGGCCGCTCGACGAGATGCGCCGGATGCTGAGGAGAAATCGAAGGGTCCGGCTGAAGCCGGACCCCACCGGCAGGATCTCGATGGCAGATGAGCCGCTTGCGTCTCACGGTTCGTCGCGCTCGAGTCGATCAAGCAGGGGCCGAAGGACCCGGCCGCGGACAGCTCGCCCAGATTCGGGAGATCTGCTTCAAGACGACCGAAGCGGACGATCGAGCACGACATCGCGCACGCCATCGAGCTGCTGAAATCGCTTCCGAGCGAGGACGAACGCGACAAGGCAGCGGTCTACATAGGAAGGGCTCGCACAGATGCGGATGGAGTGGTATGGGGCCGGCAAGAAGAAGACGAAACGGACATGAACGAGCAGCCGCGCCGCAGTTCCTTCAACGCGTCTGGGAATCCGTGCGCCAGCCGCCAGCCGTGGCCGCCGCGCGCGCCGGCCGACAGCCTGGTCGCGCTCTGCGACTCTCTCCCTCACGGAGCGTGGCGAGGTCTCGGGCGCCGCGTCGCCGCCGAGGCGGTCGCCGCGCACGAGCAACTGACGGACCCCGGCCGCGGCGGCGTTTTCCGACGAAGCTCGTCGACCACTTCGCCGGCCGACCCCGCCAAAGTCAATCTGGCGATCGACAACTATCGCGCGCGGGCCCGACGCCCCTCGCGCCTGCACCTGATCTCCACGTCGCCGCGGAGTCAGCGCCGCCAGGAACTGTTTCGGCGGTTGAACATCGCGCCGGGCGGCACGCGCACCCTGGTGCGGATGCGGGCCGACCTGCTGAGGACGCTCGACGCCCATCCCGAGCGAGCCGCGGTGGACGCCGACCTGGTCCACCTGTTCCGGTCCTGGTTCAACCGCGGGTTTCTCGTGCTGCAGCGCATCGACTGGCGGACGTCCGGCGCGTCATCCTCGAGCGCCTGATTCAGTGCGAAGCGGTCCATCAGATCCAGGGATGGGACGATCTGCGCAGGCGACTCGAAACGGATCGCCGCTGTTACGCGTTCTTCCATCCCGCGCTGCCCGACGAACCGCTGATTTTCATCGAGGCGGCGCTGACCCAGGAGATCGTCGGCAACGTGCAGCCGCTGCTCGATCCCCGCGCGCCCATCGCGGATCCCGCGGACGCACGGTGCGCCATCTTCTACTCCATCACCAACTGCCAGCTGGGGCTCCGCGGCGTGTCGTTCGGCGACTTTCTCATCAAGCAGGTGGTTGAGGACCTGAGCGGCGAGTTCCGTCGAATCCGGAAATTCGCGACGCTCTCGCCCGTGCCCGGTTTCCGGGCGTGGCTCGAGGGGCACCGGACCTTCATGTCCGGCGAGCTCGCGGCAATGGAGTTCCGCGACGCCGCGAGCCTGGCGAACATTCCGGCGCCGCTCAAAGAGGAAATCCTGCGGCTGTGCGCGTATTACCTGCTTCGCGCCAAGCGCGGGCAGGCGCCGCTCGATTCGGTCGCGCGCTTCCACCTCGCCAACGGCGCGCGGCTGGCGCGGGTGAACTGGCTCGGCGACTCGTCGAGCGCCGGCATGGCCGCGTCACTTGGCGTCACGGCGAATTACGTCTACCGGATTGCCGACGTGGAAGCGAACCACGAGGCCTACGCGAAGAATTTCCAGGTCGTCACCTCGTCCACGGTCGAGCGCCTGGCGCGCGACGTGAAAGTGCCGGCCTAAGCGCGTCCAGCGAACTCGCGCGTCTCGGTGTGCACCTTGACGCGTTCGCCCTCCTTGATGAAGAGCGGCACGCGGATTTCCAGTCCGGTCTCGAGCGTCGCCAGCTTCGTCACTCCGCCGCTTGCCGTGTCGCCACGCACGCCAGGCTCGGTGTAGGTCACCGCCAGCTCCACGTGCTGCGGCAGCTCGAGGCCGATCGGACGGCCGTTGAACCGCTGGATGTCCACGTTCACGTTGTCGGCGAGCAGCTTGGCGGTCGTCGCCGACGATCTCAGAGCTGAGCGTGATCGTTTCGAACGTCTCCTGGTTCATGAAGTTGAAGCCGGACGCCGTCGGAATACAGGTAGGAGGCCGTCTCGACGCTCAGGTCAGGTTCCGTGAACTTGTCACCCGCCTTGAAGGTCTTGTCGAAGACCGCGCGCGTCAACAGGTTCCGCATCTTGATGCGCACGAGCGTCTGTCCGCCGCGCGCTGTCGGCTTCGAGACGTCGACGTCGATGCAGTGATAGCGGCGCGCCCTCGTGCTCGAAGAACATTTTCCGCTTGATGTCGATTGCTTCAATCTGGCTGGCCATGTCGTCCCTGTGAGTGTATAAGAACACCTCACAGGAGTCCTACCGTGACAGAGCCATTCATCACCCGGCGCCGCCTGTTGCAGTCGGCAGGCGGACTGTTCGCGGCGGCCGCGTTCCGCCCCGCCCTCGGCGCTGATGTCGCCGATGCGGCGGAGGTCAGCGACGTCATGACGACGCTCAGCACCTTCATGGGCGGCGCGCGCGGCACGCGCGCTGCCCGACGCGGTGGTCGAGAAGACGAAGCACATGATTCTCGACACGCTGGCCGCGATGATCTCCGGCTCCGAGCTGCCGCCGGGCAGGTTCGCCATTCAGTTCGCGCGAGCCTATGGCGGCAATCCAGTCTGCGACGGTCGCCGGATCGTCCGTGCGCTGCGGTCCGATGGACGCGGCGCTCGCCAACGGCATGCTGGCGCACTCCGACGAGACCGACGACACGCATCCGCCGTCGCAGTCGCATCCCGGCTGCGCGGTCGTTCCGGCGGCGCTCGCCGTCGGCGAGAAGTTCGGCGATCGACGGCACGCGTTTCGTGCGCGCCGTGGCGCTCGGCTACGACGTCGGCACGCGTGTCACCGCCACGCTCGGCAAGCTGCAGTACATGGTCGACAGCCACCGCAGCACGCACGCGCATTGCGGGCACTTTCGTCGCGGCGGCGGCCGCCGGATGCGCGGCGGGCCTGAACGCACAGCAGATGCGCTGGCTGCTCTCCTACACGGCGCAGCAGGCATCGGGCCTCGCCTCGTGGCAGCGCGACACCGATCACATCGAGAAGGCCTTCGACTTCGGCGGCATGCCCGCGCGCAACGGCGTGACGGCGGCGCTCCTCGTCCAGGCCGGCGGCACCGGCGTTGACGACATCCTCTCGGGCGCCGACAACTTCTTCCAGGCGTTCGTGCCGAAGAACGACCCGGCGATGATCGTCGAGCAGCTCGGCGAGCGTTACGAGATCATGCGCACCGACATCAAGAAGTGGACCGTCGGCGCGCCGATCCAGGCGCCGCTCGACGCGCTCGACATGCTGATCAAGACGCGACCGGTTCGACGCCGACGCAGGTGAAGCAGGTCGTCGTCCGCGTGGCCACCGACGAGGCCACGATCGTCAACAACCGCGAGATCCCCGACATCAACCTGCAGCATCTCGTGGCGGTGATGCTGCTCGACAAGACCGTGTCGTTCAAGTCGGCGCACGACGTCGCGCGAATGAAGGACCCGGCCGTGCTGCGCGCAGCGCGCGAAGGTGCAGCTCGTCCCGGACGAAGCGCTCGAGCAGCTGATGCCGCAGCCGCGCGGCGATCGTCGAGGTGACGCTGACCGACGGCAGGACGGTCACGCGAGCGCGTCGGCACGGTGCCGGGGCACCACGGCGAACCCGATGACGCCGCGACGAAGTCATCGGCAAGGCGCGCGACCTCATCGCGCCGGTGCTGGGTGCCGCGACGTTCCAGAAATTGTCGGATACGGTGTTCGCGCTCGAAAGCGTGAAGAATGTGAACGACCTGCGGCCGTTGATTCAGAAGACGTAGGGGCGGGTCTGAAGACCCGCCCCTACACTGCCTACTCTGTCGATCACGATCTTCTTGCGCGCGGTCACGCGCTGGGACTTCGGGAATGTTCCGGTTCGTCGAGAGGTTCCGCAAATCCTTCTCGGCCAGCCGCGACAGGAAGTTCATCGACATCGCGAGCGGCGTCTTCCGGGTTCTTCGTCAGTGCGTGGACGATGGCGTAGCTTTTCGTCCAGTTGCGCGAAAAGCCGATCATCCGCGGGATTTCGTCGGAGACGTTCGCCATCTTGGCGATGTTCTCGATCTCGGCCTCGGTGATCTTGGGACTGCTGAGGACCGCCACCCCGACGATCTTGTTCGGATCGCGGATGAGCACGGCGCGCCTCCGCGCGTCCCCTTCATCGCGAGCGACATGCGCTGCGCGACGTTGAGGTGTTGCTCGACACGCCGCTTCAGGCGGCGTTCTGTCCGCAGTGTGGAACCGCTTTCGGGAGCGCCCTGAGCATGTTTACCTATCCGGAAGCAATACGATGTCATCGTGGTTGGGGCTGGACACGCAGGTATCGAAGCAGCGTTGGCCGCGGCGAGAATGGGTGCCAAACCCTCCTCTTAACCCTGAATCTCGACACGATTGGTCAAATGTCCTGCAATCCAGCAATCGGTGGACTGGGGAAGGGACATTTGGTCCGGGAGATTGACGCTTTGGGAGGGGAAATGGGGAAGACGACAGATCTGGAGTGGGATTCAATTCCGAATGCTGAATACAAGGAAGGGACCGTCTGGTGCTGGTCTCCTAGAGCGCAGTGTGACAAAAAGGCCTATCAATTCCGCATGAAGGAGGTTTGCGAAGGGCAGACCAATCTGATTGTAAACAAGCACAGTCCACCTCCATTCTGCTACTGACGGGACGGCTGGGGCGTGGAGACGGCCATGGGAGTTCGGTATAAGGGGTGTTGTGTGGTGGTGACAACGGGCACATTTCTTCAAGGTCTGATGCACATTGGGCAGAGCAGGTCATCGGGTAGTCGCGCGGGGAGCCCGCATCACAGAATCTTTCGGCCTCCCTTCGTGAATTGGGGATTGAATTGGGACGATTCAAGACTGGCACTCTCGCCTTTCTAAGCGCAGCATCAGGTTCGGATTTGGCGGAGCCGCAATCTCTGGAGACGAACCGCCCCCGTTACTTTCCTTCTGCTCGGTGAAAATGTTCCACGTGGAACAAACTCATCCTAACCATCCAAGTTCGTCCGTTCTTGCTCGAATCGGGGGCCAAATGCCGTGCTATTTGACCACCACTACTGCAGGCAACCAGCGCTGGTGCGACAACACCAGCAATACACCGAACGAAGTACAA
>ERZ1370068.3104-contig-2226_pt1 | contig 88632 bp, 130 predicted proteins | sample MGYA00561227_ERZ1370068 | MGnify/ENA primary metagenome ERZ1370068 (study PRJEB38410, sample SAMEA6850437) | metagenome | study: Metagenomic assessment of the ecological functions of the soil: analysis of the soil microbiota associated with the...
ATCTTATTGCATGGACATCCGCGGCGGTGTTTTTGCTTGTCGCCACATCCGCCTGTCGCACAGGAGCAGAAAAAGCCGCAGGCGAGATCTGTTTCGCCGGATGGCAAGTGGGAGTTTCGCGCTGGCGCGGCCGGTGAACAGGACGATTTTGTTATCGCAAAAGCCGGCAGCGTCGAGACTTCCCTCGTGCTCTCCGAAGAAGAATACGCTGACGGACTCGCAGAAGCGCTGGGTCGAGCGCCTAGCTACGCAAACATCGTTTGGGCGCCGGACTCAAAACGCTTTGCATTTAACCTTCAGCCGGGCAAGGCCTATCAAACGGCGCAATTTTATCAACTCGACGGGAACACGTGGCGCAAGCTCGATTCGCTAGAATCCAACGCCGCCACGATCTGCGCCGCTCGATCGTTCGATGGCAATGGCAGAAGAAAAAGCTGAAACTGCCGCCGGAGGATCGCGGCTGGCCAATCATGACAAGCTGGCAGGTTCGCAAATGGATCGACTCAAGCACCGCGCTGCTATATGCGCACCGGAGCGCAAAGCTTCGAACTCAAAAACGATACCGGAAGAGGTGAACGCATCTTTTTCTTCACGCTCTCAAGTTCGACGCTGCACGGCAACTGGGAAGTTGTTAGGACTCGTGAAGTGCCGCCAGAAAGGAGTCGGCGGATTGAACGCGGAGGAGCGCAAAGAAATTAATAGGATCGAGAACGAGGACCGGGGAATTGAGAGTAAATGAATAGTGTCATCATGTATAAAACAATTAGTCGCCTCTCTCCTTTCCTTATTCTCATCACTTCCTGCGATTCGGGTCTTTGCTCAGGATGCTCCGCGGACGCCGGAGCCGAACAGCCAAGAACGCAAAGCAATTATCAACACTCTGCGTGCACCTGTAGGGAACGAATTGAAGCAAGGTTGTCCCGGAACATCTCCAGGGAGAATGGATCGAGTGATGAAACAACAAGGCATTACCGATGCTGGCATGGACGGCTTGTTACTTCTTGGGCGACTCGAAGGCAGCCGGATTATACAGATTTTATCTGCCTTTAATTGCAGATTTTGGGACCGAATTCTCGTTAGACGCCAGGAGAGTTTATGAAACGCCTTGCTCAATTATTACTGCTGGGAGCGCTCATACTGCTGCCAGTTAAGGTATGTCCAGGCAGAAACTCCCGAAGATCCAATCTACATGAAAACTTCCAACGGATGGAATGCCGCGTATGCACACGGTAACGAGTACGCTGAATTCCGCGTAATAGGGAACGGCGCAAAACTTCAAGACCCTTATCATATCCTGCTACAAAAGGATGTTGGAATGATGGTTTCCTTTGTCGATAAAAAGGAGCTTCAAAACGACAGCGGATCTGTTGAGCGCTCACGCTCAATGGGAAATAAATTACTGGCATCAACATGCCAGCAGAGTTGAAAGTAATACCCGAGAAGATCTAACAGGAACAAGAAAGGACGTTAAGGTGACTGAGATAAGAGTGTACTAACGACAAAGGCGCACAGCTGTCATCTTATTTGATCGGGCTTGCTGCGAAAGATGGGGTTTTTGTCCTTTCAGTTTCTCACCAGCCAAAAAGGATGTAGATCCGTTGGTAAAAGAATTGGTCAGCTCGTTCAAACTTGTTCCTCGAAACGCTGGATGCTGAAGAAACGAAGCGGCTGTCATCGGAAGCCAAGGCGCAGCGTTAAGCAACTATGACTAACAAATCGCCGAAGCCGATAAAACGCCGCAGCACGATGCTAGAACTCACTCAACAATGAATTAAACGGCTAAAGGTTAGGCTTGCGGAGTAAGAGAGCCATCTCATACAGATCAACTTCACCAGCAACTTGAACGCTGAAATGAAAAAATTATTTGCTAGTGGTAACAATCGCCTGGTCCGGAGAACAACTTTCGTTCCGTCAGCGCCCGAGCGGCCAGGCCTGGCCTTTGATCGTAGCGGGCAATCTCTTTGCGTCGGACCGGACAGCAACTCGATCTTCAAATTCACACCGGACGGAAAGAAGAGCACGCTTCGCCATCTGGGCTGAGCACCGACGGTCTGTACGACTTGGCCTTGACGCAGCGGGCAATCTCTTACGTGTCGGACGACAGCCAGCTCGATCCTCAAATTCACGCCCGATGGAAAGAAGAGCACCTTTGCCATCTGGGATCAGCGCTTTCGAGTATTGCGCTTTGATCGTTCGGGCAATCTCTTCGTTAGCCCGGAAGGTGATTCCAATTCTCAAATTCACGCCTGATGGGAAGAAGAGCACGTTCGCCACTGGGCTTCTACTCCTTCCGGCATGGCCTTCGACGACAAGGGCAATCTCTTTGTGGCGGATCAAGACAGCACTCGATCTTCAAATTCACGCCCCGATGGAACCCGGAGCACATTTGCAAACGACTTGTCCACGGTCGGAGGCTCAGGCTTCGAAACTAACAGCATGGTCTTTGACCGTTTGGGCAATCTCTTTGAGTCAGACGATCGCGGCCAGTACGATTATGTAAATTTAGTCCCGATGGAACAAAGAGCGCGTTCGCGTCTGGGGTCAGAGGGGGACTTGGCCTTTGACGAAGCGGGTACATCTCTTTGTGGCGGACCCGGACAGCCACTCGATCCTCAACATTCACACCTGATGGAATCCAGTAGCAGCTTCACTGTGGACGTGAGCTCGACTTCTCCCGCGACAAGAAATGGGAATTCGCCGGTGGGGAGCAACCGAGAATTCTGAGAGGCAGGACACAGACGAGATGGCATGATCTGTCGGATCAACCTGCGGGTAACGGATTCGGCTTCGCGGCAGGCTGGTTTGGGCGCCGGATTCAAAACGGTTGGCGTTCAACTATGTGTGCAGGGACGCACCGCGGATATACCTTTGAATCGGTCGCATTTACGAACTGCGCGGCGACAAATGGGTAGCGCTGCACTCACCAGCGGGATGACCGTATCAGAGGGCAGCGCATATCGTTGCCGATCAGCTAATGAACAGAGCACCTGCCAGCAAGAAGTTGTCAAACCACGGGCATTGCTGCGTTCAAACGGTGACCGTTCTGGATTCGCGAGTGGATCTGACGCCGACAGCTACTGCAATCACTTCTCTGCGCCTTGTTATCGCACGCCGATGTCTGAGAAATGGTGAAGGCTCGGCCGTCTTCTGTTCACGCTGAAGTTCGACGATGCTGGCAAGTGGAAGATCGTCAAAACACATCGGATGTCGGAGAAAGAAGTCGAAAAGAAAGAAAAGGGAGAATGAAATACTTCGGCACTGTTCTGATCCTCGTCGCGTGCGCGACCACTTTTGTTTTTCTAATGCGCAGGAGTCCCCATCTCCGGCAGAGGAGCAGCCCTCGATTTCTCCAGATAAAAAATGGGGGTCACATCGGCGGGGATACACCGAAACTTGTTAAACTCTCCACAGACGAAACTGTGATCGATTTCTTCGAGCAACGTAATCCGGGTGCACGCGCCGGCAGGTCAGGATCCGGAATTGCTCTGGGCGCCGGATTCAAAACGGTTTGGCTTCAGTTACAGTCCGATGCACGCGCATCATATGACGTTTCAGTCGATCGTTTTTTATCAGCTACGTGGCGATAAATGGGTAGCGCTGGATTCACCGGCGGATGAAACAAAGGGCCCGCAGTTGGCGCGGTTCGGCAAAGGCCATTTGCCAAAGCATTTTGACCCGCGCCATTGCGCACCGGAATGGGACATTATGAAGTTGCGCAAATGGTCCGACGCAAATACGGCGATCGTGTACGCGACCTGTTATGGGCGAGAGTCTGGCAAGTTGGAAGCGGGACTTCTTTTCACGTTGAAGTTCGACGACGCCGGCAACTGGAAGATCATCAAAACGCATCAGATGTCGAAAAAGGAGCTCGAGGAGGAACAATGAGGTCGTTTCGCCTTCAATGCGCAGAAAATCCTAACGAAAGGAAAACACCGTGATTAAAAGAACAGTAAAAGCGTCGGAATTAAATTCATTCGCGTCTATTCGCGCTTGCCGGCCGTGGCGGGTGATCAGCGCGCAGACTTGGTTAGCCAGAATCTTGATTCTGTTGTCATTTCCAAGCGCCTTTGCGGAGTCCGACTTTTCGGCGTTCTGGAAGAAATTTAAAGTCTGCGGTTATCGCCGGCGATAAGGCGACGGTCGCGGAGATGACGAAATTCCCACTGTCGATGCCCTATGAGGTAAAAGCCGTAAAGAACAAGGAGGACTTCTTGCGCCGTTATGACGAAATTTTCAAAGGCGAGGCCAATGCCGCGCAATGTTTTGAAAGCGCCGAACCGCACAAAGAATCCGACCGGCGAATATGACATCTACTGCCCTTTCAAGGACACTCCAAACGACTGGGAAAACGCACCGATTCGCTTCATTTTTGAATTGACCAAAAGCGGCTGGAAATTTGTCGGCCTCGACAATGTTAATGAATGATCGCGGGCCAATGCCAAGAATTTCGTCACAATCACCACCTCCCGTCAGCGGCAGTTTTGACGCTGAAGGCGAATGCGAGCTTCTGCCTAACGACAAAAGTCGAGTCTTAAACACGCAACCTGTAAAGGAACAAAAGACCAAGGAGTAATCATCATTACTGACATGAAAAGCAAAATATGCATTCTCGCGTCCCTCGCGCTCGGTGCTCATCTGCCCGTCTATGCTCGCTCAAGAAACGTCGCCCGGCGGAATTGTTTACGGCCCGAAAGCTGGTTTTAACATCACTGCGCCCGAAGGCTGGGTCGTCGACACTGAGTCGGGCAAAGGACAGGACTTGCCGTGCGTTCTTTACCCGAAGGGCTCATCGTGGGCCGACGCGAAGACGGTGATATGCGCGAAGGTAGCCAGCCCTCAATGGGAAGGCGTAAACGCATTCGTGGCAATGGGCGATCAAGGACATGAAGGCAAAGCACGGCACGCCGAAGGAGAAAATTGCGTCCGGCAAAACTAAGGACGGCCACGATTACTTCATCAACGAATACCCTGCGACAAAGACTTACTCGCAGTGGGAACGCGTGGGCTACGTCCAACTTCCGCAGGCAGTCGCTTACATCGTCCTCACATCCCGCGATCAAGCCAGTTACCAGAAAGATTCCGGCGCGCTCGAGAAAGTTCTGAAAACCCTGGTCTACGTCGAGCCGAAGTCCGAGGTGGCGAGTGGCCAGGAATACGCTCATCGTTACAGACAGCTGCTGGATCAGCATGCGGAGGGGCAGATCGAGCCGCTGCTCACCGAATGGCGGGAGAAGGCGCCTGACGATCCCGACGCGTGGATCACGAGCGCGAATTATTATTTTAACCAACGCCAGACGAACATCTCGACGAAGAAGCCCGGCCCAGGCGACATTACGTTGACGGATAAGAGAGCAGGAAAGGTAGCGGAAGCATTTCGTTCGAGCAAGATAAACCGGAGTATGAAGCGAGCGGTCGATCTTCTTCAGGAAGCGACCACGAAATTTCCCGATCACCTCGATATCTGGTGCGGGCTCGCGTTCATTTACCAAGAGTCCGGAGATTTCGACAATGAGTTGTCGACGTTGAAGAAGATGGTCGCGTATGCCCGCGAGCATCCGACGCAGCTCAAGTGGTTGAAAGGCGAGCCGCTAAGCGAGCCTGCCGACAAATTCGTTCCGGACAAGCTGCACGAGTACGGTTTGTATTACGAGAAAAAGGAGAACGCGGAGGATGATAAGCGCTGGTTCCAGATTGCGACACTGGCAACCGAGCAATATCCAAATGACCCGCAAGGCTTCAAAGATGCAGCCGGTTATTGGGCCGATATTGGCGAATGGCAAAAGGCGCGCGAGTCGTTCGAAAAAGCGCACCAGCTCGATCCGAAATCCGTTGCGGCGTTGATTGCCCTCGGACAGATCAGCGCTGAGATGAAAGACTTCGTGAGCGCACGAAAGTACTACGAGGAAGCTCTAAAACTGGAGCCGAACGGCCAATACGCGCAGACAGCAAAGGAAGCGTTACAAAAACTGAAGAAGAACGCCCGGAGACAGGCAAGCCAGCCAGCCGAATTTGAAAGAGGCCAACGTCTACAACGAACGCGGCATTGCCAAAGGCGTTAAAGGCGACATCGACGGGGCCATAGCCGACTTCACTCGCGCCATCGAACTCTATCCGAAATATTCTACGGCCTATACTCAACCGTGGCCTCGCCAAGAAGAACAAGGGCGATCTGAACGGGGCCATCGCTGACTGCACTCGCGCTATCGAACTCGATCCGAAAGATGCGGGCGCCTACAGCAACCGCGGCATTGCCAAGCAAGCTCAGGGCGATCTTAATGGAGCCATAGCCGACTACACTCGCGCCATCGAACTTGATCCGAAAGATGCGGACGGCTACAGCAACCGCGGCAATGCCAAGGGCGCTAAAGGCGACGTGGAAGGAGCCATTGCTGACTGCAACCGCGCTATCGAACTCGATCCGAAATACGCAGCCGCCTACAGCCAACCGTGGCATCGCCAAGAAGAACAAGGGCGATCTCAATGAGGCCATCAGTGACTACACCCAGCGCCGTTGAACTCCGATCCGAAATACGCCAACGCCTACTATAACCGCGGCATCGCCAAGCAGGCTCAAAGGCGACCTTAACGGAGCCAGTAGCCGACTACACTCGCGCGATCGAACTCGATCCGAAAGATGCCGGTGCCTACAACGAGCGCGGCAACGCCAAGCAAGCTCAGGGCGATCTCAATGGAGCCATAGCCGACTACACCCGTGCCGTCGAACTCGATCCGAAATACGCCAACCCCTATTACAACCGCGGCGTCGTCAAGTGGGGCAAAGGCGACATCGACGGGGCTATTAGCCGAATACACTCGCGCGATCGAACTCGATCCGAAATTTACCCATGCCTACTACAACCGCGGCGCTCGCCAAAGAGCAGTAAGGCGCGATCTAGACGGGGCTATTGCCGACTACACTCGCGCGATCGAATCTCGATCCGAAAGATGCCGTTGCCTACAACGACCGCGGCGTTGCCAAGCATGCCAAGGGCGATCTCGATGGAGCCATCGCCGACTGCACTCGCGCTATCGAACTTAATCCGAAATACGCTAACGCCTACAACAACCGCGGCAGCTTCAAGGGCATTAAAGGCGACGTGGTTGGGGCGATCGCCGACGTCAATCGCGCTATTGAGCTCGATCCGAAGCTGGCGGCCGCCTACTACAACCGCGCTCTACACAAAGCAGGGCAAAGGCGACATTGACGGGGCTATTGCCGACTACACGCACGCCATCGAGGTGGATCCGCGATGTGCGCGCGTTGCTATCAAAACCGCGGCGGCTGCTACTTTAACAGACAGCAGCATGATGCCGCTATCAAGGACCTACAGAAGGCTATTGAACTCGAGCCGAAAAACGGAGTCTACTACTCATCTCTCGGTTGGTATCAGCTCTTCAATCGAAAGCCTCGTGAGTCGATTGCCGCATCGCTGAAAGCTCTGGAGCTGTCGCCGGATAACGCAGTGATGATCAAGGGCAATCTCGCCCACGGTTATTTGTTCGATAACCAATTCGAAAGGCGAAAGCAATCTATCTGGAAAACAAAGATGCCAAGCTCCACGATGGACGGGCCTTTAGCCAAGCCGTGCTGGATGACTTCAAAGAGTTTCAGGAGGCGGGGATTACTCATCCTGATATGGAGAAAATCAAAGCGCTCCTAATTAGCAAAACTCAAGACACGAAGTCCACCAATTCACACTAGTTATCAGATCCCGATGCGGACAAGGCCGGCTTCAGTTCCAGATCCGGTTGTGACTATGACATCACCGCGAGTATCGGCGTCGATGTGCAAACCGCGATCGATAGCAAACTTGTGGAGAAAGAGTCCTATTGATGAAGATCGTGACCGCACCTAGCGTGGCTTAAACTCGCGCGCCCGCTTTTGTCCCTGCGCAATCTGCTCCGGCGTCAGCAGCTTACTTTCCAGCACGGTCATGAACTTCTTGGCACCCTCATGGCCTTGCCTCGCTGCCAGCGACAGCCACTTGTAAACCTCGGCCCAATCCTCCGTCCCCGCCGTCGGCCCGTTCGTAGCAGATGCCCAAATTGTATTGCGCGTCGGCGTAATTCTGCTCGGCGGCTTTGCGATACCATTTCACCGCCTCCACCTGATCCTCCGCCACGCCTTCGCCATGCTCGTAGCAGAGGCCCAAATTGTATTGAGCCGCGGCGTAATTCTGCTCGGCGGCTTTGCGATACCACTTCACCGCCTCTACCGGTTCCCCCGACAACGCGGAACAGCTCGCTCGCCTCGCATCCTTGGCCACACCCTGCTCGTAGCAGACGCCCAGGTTGTATTGAGCCATGGCGAAATTCTGTTCGGCGGCTTTGCGATACCACTTCACCGCCTCCACCTGATCCTTCGCCACACCTTCGCCATTGATGTAACAGACGCCCAAGTTGTATTGAGCCTCGGCGTAATTCTGTTCGGCGGCTTTGCGATACCACTTCACCGCCTCCACCTGATCCTTCGCCACGCCTTCGCCCTTGTCGTAGCGACGACCGAGTTCCACCTGGGACTCTGCGTCGCCTGCTTCTGCCTTCGCCTTCACTTCCTCAATCGGTTTTTGATCGGCCTTGGTTTGTTGCGCGGCCAATTGAACGACAGCGACACTCGACGCCAACAGAAGCGGGAATATCAACCGACTCGCTTTCATATCTGGTGTTTTGGTGAAGAGAATTGCCGATTATCGGTCCTCGCGAAGTTTCCAAGAGTATCGGCCGTCCCGTCGTCCTTGAAAGACACCGTAATTTCGTAGAGACGAGCAAAGCCGTGAACTGGATCCCGACGGTGGCGTCAGCTTTTCGTAGTAGTCATGCCTTTCGAGAATAAGCGTGTTGGCATCCGCCCATCGGACAGGAGTTACAAATTCGTGGCCCATAACTGCGCCTTTGATTTCGTGGATCATTTTCTTTGCCGGGAGGCTGGTCGAACGGCAGATCAATTTTCGTAAATGATTTGCTCTGAATTCTGATAAACGGTTGTTTGTGTCTTTTGTGGAGGAGGCTGCTGCATTGCGAAAAAGACGCCCGGCGTGACTTAGGTCAGACGCCACATAGGCAAAACGCTTCGAATCCGGAGACCAAAGCACACTGCCCTCACGATGCACCGCCGACGCCAATGTCGGCGTTAGTCAGATCGCACAACGTTTGACCCGTCGCTTTCTCGATTAGTTCTGCGTGGCTGACCTTTGATTCCGCCAGGTCAAGCGGGTCTGTAAAAGTCTTGCGAATGCTGTAGCGCCCGTCCGGCGAAGTCCAATCAACGATCTCGCCTCGAAAGAGAAGCTTCGTCGTCTCGGGAAAATAGCGCTGGAGATAATCCACGTCCGCCCGCGTTGCGCGAATTCTTCTTCAGACAGTCCCCCGATCAGAGTTCCTCTTACACCGACTTGATCACCTAATGGCAAGCCGCGCACGAAATTTCGCAAGAGTCTTGTCGCCAACAACGTGAAAAAGCTGCCGACGCTTCCGGGAAATAGCCCTCGGCTGCGGCTCCATCCATGAATTCAGCGAGAGAGAAAACTGCGCGAGCGCCTTCTGATTCACCGTTCACTCGCTCGCAGCCAGAACTTTGTAATAGTCGACGCCGCGACCCTTGGCTTGCAGATGCGGTTTCGTCGTTTTCTGTGACTTCGGCTTGACTGCAATTTTCGCCATTCCTTTTGCGGCGTCGTAGTTCAACTTCATCAGTGGCTCGTCCGGCAGCAGATGAATCCGGGTTTTATCCATGAAGCCCGTGATTCCTGACTTCAGACAAACTGACCACTTAGGATCGTCAGACTGATTCCATGGCTTTGCGGCAATGAAGCGTTCGCCCTCTTTCACCTTTGCGATGACTTTGCCATCGTAATCTCTGACGTTGGTGTATCCGTCCGGATCGTTAATCACGGCCATGGAAACACGCGGCGTGCTGTCATCCTCCGCTTCAGGCGGCTTGCTCCCGACAGCGGTCAGGACGCTGCCAGCGGCTATTGAAGCTCGTGTCGAGTTTGCCGCTCGCATCGTAGCGGACCACGGCAAACTCATTGTTATCGCCGTCGTACGCAGACCCAGCGACTATGATCTTGTTATCTTTGCACTGCTAGGGAGTTGGCCTTGCCATCGCCTGCCAACGTCGGTCGTGACCTTGCCGTGATCGCCGAAACTTTGGTCAAGACTCCCATCAGCGTTATAGCGCAGACACGCAAAGTCATAGATCCTGCCACTGTTGTTGACGGCATACCCAGCGACCACAATTTTGCCATCCTTCTGCAGTGCCACTCCCGTCGCGTTACTGCCGCTAATGCCAACAGCAGTTAATACGCGACCAGTGCCGCCGAAACTGGTGTCGAGAGCTCCATCGGTCTTATATCGCTCAACCGCGAACCGTTGAACGCCGCCAACAGTCGCGTAGCCCACAACAACGGTTTTTCCATCACTCTGCGCTGCCACACCTTGACCCTCAGCATCTCCGTCGCCGCCGAACGTCGTAACGACTTTGCCGGTTCCATTGAAACTCGTGTCCAGACTTCCATTCGCCTTAAAGCAGGCGAGCGCACATTGTTTCTTGCTTTCGTCTCGTGGTGTAACCGGCGACAACGATTCTTCCATCACCGTGCAAGGCCACACTGCGAGGGAGGTCGTGGGCACCGAAGTCGGCGGTTGCCTTCCCGGTTTGGTTGAAGCTCGAATCGAGTGTCCCATTTGCGTTGTAGCGGACGACCGCAAAATCATTGTTGCCTCCGTCGATGAATGAGTTGCCTGCCACAACGATCTTTCCATCGCTCTGCATCGCCACACTGTCTGCATTGCTCTCCTTGGCGACAGCTGGTTGTTACCTTTCCGGAGTCCGCCGAAGCTTGTGTCGAGGCTTGCCGTCCGTGCCGTATCGCTTAACACCGTGAAGCAGGACTGGCCGCCGGCGTTAAATGAATATCCCACAACAACAATTTTCCCATCGCTCTTGCAACGCCACTCCTTCACCTTTGCAGGTACCTGTGCCTACCGCAGTAGTTACTTTGCCGCTGCTATTGAGACTCGTGTCCAGGCTGCCGTCGGAGTTATAGCGGACGAGCGCAAATTGATCGACACCGCTCGACTTCGGCAGATCCCGCGACCACAATCTTTCCATCGCGTTGCGCCGCCACGCTGTTGCCGAAGGCGCTACTACTCTCAGTAGCGATGAACGGTGTGGCCGAAGGCGGCGAGAGTTGCGAATACATGAAGAGTGAAAAGCTGCGCAGAACTTTTCATTTCACCGGCCAGAAATACATGAGGAAAACTAATCGGTCTCAGGCACCGCAAGCCACAGAAAGTAAAGCCTCAACCTTTTTCGGGTCGCAGCGATAAATGGTGATCTCTTCGCCTTCGTAATAGTTCGAGCCGACGACGACCTCCAGCTTCCCGTCACCATCCAGATCCAGAGTCGCGATCACTTTGTAAATGCGAAGGCGCGTCGAAGCTACCTTCCTTGCTTACGTAAGCCTTCGGGTGGAATTCGCCTGCAACCAGCTGTGTCTCCACTTTTCCGGCGACCACGCGCCGCAACAGCACCATCGAATAACTGCCAGCGGGCGATCTCATCGGCACGCGGTCAGCCTTGCCGAAATAGTTTGTCGCGCTGATTAGAACTTCTTCTTCGCCGTCGCCGTCCAGATCAACACGCAGAATACTGTCGATCTTCACTTTTGGTTGCTTGATCTCCTTTGTTTCCAAAAATCGCGCACAGCATCAACGTAAGCTTTTTGCGTTGGATCGATCACTCTTGGTTTTCGCGGTAACGCATTCCACGGCAGCGGCGATTGCGATCACGCCCTTTTCCGGTTTTGGCGACAGCGAAACCGCCAAAGTCTCTTCACATGGCAGACCTTCCGGTCTTGTTGGTTTGCCTCGCTTTGGCGTCGCCGAGTGCCTGCGTCAATCCATAGACTCGGTAGGTGGTCTCATCGCCGATCAATTTGGCTGTTTCATCCGCTTTGATCCATTTTCCGTCAGAGATCGCACCGAAAAGATATCCGCTTTCGACCTCCACGATTGGATGCAAGTCGGCTGCTGGCGACGCTCCTGTGCAGATCAGCAAGGCAGCAACGACCAGCAAGAATTCTTTCGACTGTCAGCTTTCATCATTTATGGATCTCCATTCATTGCCGATCATTTAAGCGAGTCCTCCCGGTTTAGGAACGTAAAATCGGCATCTTTTGAGGATATTGCGGGTTGATTTTCCGCCGAATGACTCTTGATCGCGCTCATGAACGCTTCGCCAAAATCCTTCAGTTTCTGTTCGCCGACGCCCGGAATGCGGCGGAACTCCGTTGAATTCGTCGGATATTTTCTCGCCATTTCGCGCAGCGACACATCGGAGAAGATGATGTAAGCGGGCACGCCGCGTTCATCTGCGAGCTGGCGACGCAACGCACGCAAGCGCTCAAACAATACTTCGTCGCATTCGATCGCGCCTGGCTTGATTCGCGCGCGTTTCTCCGCGATTTCGATTTGCTTGGTCAAAACGATCGATGTCCGCTTTCGCAATGCCTCCAGACCGGCGGGCGTAAGCGACAACGTCGCAAACTTGCCCGGCGCGCATTCGACCAGCCCCAGCCGCAATAGTTCGCGACCGATCGCCTGCCATTCAGCTCGTTTTAATTCGCCGCCGATGCCGTAAGTGGACAGCTCGTTGTGACCTCGTTGCCTGATCGCTTCCGTGTCTGCGCCGCGGAGCACATCGACAACGTGACCCAACCCAAATCCGAATCCGTGCCTGGCGTGGATGCGATAGACGCAGGACAGAAATTTTTGCGCGTGCACGGTTCCGTCGAATGTCTCACGCGGCTGCAAACAGTTGTCGCAACTCTCGCACGAAACCTTTAGCGGTGTCTCGCCGTCGACGTCGTCAAGCTTGGCTGGATATGTTTCGCCGAAATACTCGAGAAGCGTCGCGCGGCGGCATTCGCGCGTCTCGGCGTAATGGACCATCTGCTGAAGCTGTGCACGGGCGATACGCGCCTCCTTCTCGGTTTTTTCGTCGATGAAATGCAGTTGCTTGGCAACATCGCCCGGGCTGAACAGCAATACGCATTCGCTGGGTAATCCGTCGCGTCCGGCGCGTCCGGTCTCCTGGTAATAGCTCTCCAGATTTTTCGGCAGATCGTAATGCACAACAAAACGCACGTTCGGTTTATTGATGCCCATTCCGAACGCGATCGTGGCAGTGATGACGCGCACGTCGTCGCGCAGAAATGCATCCTGATGTTTTGTGCGTTCCGCATTCGTTAGCCCCGCGTGATACGGCTTCGCGCTTACGCCGTCCTCGTTCAAATTTCGCGCGAGCGATTCAGTGCTCTTGCGGCTTGCACAATAAATGATGCCGCTGTCGTTAGGCCGGCTGCGAATGAACGCCAGAAGTTGTTCGTAAGCCGCCGTTTTGGGAATTACGCGGTACGTCAGGTTCGGGCGATTAAAGCTGGCCACGTAAGCGCGCGGGTCGCGCAATTCTAATTCTTTGATGATATCGGCGCGCACGCGTTCGGTCGCGGTGGCGGTGAGCGCCATGATCGGCACATCGGGCAAATGTTTTCGTAGTTTCTTAAGCTCGCGATACTCCGGCCTGAAATCGTGGCCCCATTCGCTGATGCAATGCGCTTCGTCGATGGCGAATTGCGCAATGTCCCAGTTAAGCGCGCGCTCCAGGAAGGTGTCCAACATCAACCGCTCCGGCGCGACGTAGAGCATTCGATACTCGCCGCGATGCAAGCCGCGCCAGCGCGCCTTTGCCTCTTCCCGATTCAGCGTTGAATTCAAATACGTTGCGGGGATGCCACTGGTCTGTAGCGCATCAACTTGATCTTTCATCAGCGCGATGAGCGGCGACACCACGATCGTTAGCCCATCGCGCATCAATGCTGGCAACTGAAAACAAAGCGACTTCCCTCCGCCCGTCGGCATCAGCACAAACACGTCCCGTCCGGCGAGTGCATCTTCGATGATCTCCCGCTGCAACGGCCGGAATTGGTCGTAGCCGAAATGTTTCTTCAGCGCACCGAGCAATTCCACGGCTTCTTATTAAAAGAATTCGCGTAGTGTGCACAGCGAATTTGCCCAACAAGGAGTGACGGCTTGCAAGCCGTCAACATCCGCCAATCTTGCGTCTCTCAGGCTCCGCACTCGACCGAGAGCACCTCTTCGATCTTGTCCGGCTGGCAGCGGTAGATGGTCGTTTGGCCGCCTTCGTAGTAAAACGAGTGGACGATCACTTCGAGTTTTCCGTCGCCATTCAGATCAAGGACTGCAGCGACGTTGTATACGTTCGGCGCAACAGACTCATCCGGCTTCGCGTAAACTTCACCGGCTACAAGTTTCGTTTGAACATTCCCGTCGACTACGCGCCGCAAAATGACGATGGAATAACTTCCAGGCCGCGGAGAGTCTATTGGCGCCTCGGGGAACGGCGCTGCTGAATGGTCCGATTTGTCCTCGGTGAAATAATTTGTCGCGCTGATCAGCACTTCCTCTTCGCCATCACCGTCCAGATCGACGCGCAGGATCCGTGTGATTCGCACTTTGGGATCTGCGATTCCGCGCGCTTTCAAGAAATCGCGGACTGCCTCCACGTAAACCGACTGAGTGGCATCAGCGATTACGGGCTTCCTCGGCAACGCATTCCACGTCGCGGCCAATCCGATCACGCCATCTTTGGGTTTCGACGAGAGCGAGACCGTCAATGTGTCAGGACACGGTTCGTCGACAGATTTTGGTTTGCCTGCTGTGATTTGGCCTGCCTGTTTCGTTAGGCTGTAAACTTGGTAAGTTGTCTTCTTGCCAGTCGATTTCGCTGCTTGGTCAGCCTTGATCCATTTTCCGTTTTCGCTTCCGCCGAAAAAGTAGCCTGTCTCGATTTCAATGATCGGGTGCAGATCGGCCGCGCTGACGGTCCCGGCGCTCAATGGCGCAAGAAAACCAAATACTACTGCTGCTGTCTTGAGATTCACAACGTTTGCTTTTAGCCGGGCGGCTGTCTTTTGCCTAGAACTGTTTGCTTATGTGCTTATTACTTTACCCACAAACAATTCGGCAAAGTGCCAGCGGCGATAAAAGTGCGTAGCGCGCGGTCGCTCACCGCGTGAAATCGGCGTTTTATGAGAACTCAGCTGCAACGTTTTCTTTGCTCAATCGCGATTCTCAGCATCTTGATTGCTGGCACATTCGTAGTCGCGCAGCCGCAGAAATCCCCGCACAAGGAAAATAAACCAACGGAGTCAGGCAAAGTGAAAAACGAGGCAACTGGAGCCAACGACTTTGATTTTCTAATTGGAAGCTGGCGTGTTCATCACTGTCGTTTGAAGGAGCGACTCGCTGACAATCACGAGTGGATTGAATTCGAGGGGACGTGCGCCATGCAAACAATTCTTGGCGGCGCAGGCAACATGGATGACAACGTCCTCGATTTTCCGGGCGACGCGTATAGAGCAGTGACACTACGCACCTATGATGCGACGAAGAAACAATGGTCGATTTGGTGGATCGATGGGCGCAACCCAGGCCATCTCGATCCGCCTGTGGTCGGCGGATTCAAGAACGGCATCGGAACGTTTTACGCCAACGATACTTTTAAAGGAAAACCGATTCGCATTCGCTTTTTGTGGACGAATCTCACCACCGAACCGCATTGGGAGCAGGCGTTCTCCGACGATGGAGGCAAAACGTGGGAAACTAACTGGATCATGGAATTCGTGAAAAGTCCCACGAGGGTCTGGACATGCTGTCCGGTAGTTGAACTTCGGCAATACACGCTTGTGCCAGGCGCGCGCGAAACGCTGATCGAACTGTTCGAGCGCGAGTTCATTGAAACCCAGGAAGCTACCGGCATGACCGTGATTGGTCAGTTTCGCGATCTGAATAATCCGGACCGCTTCGTCTGGCTGCGGGGTTTTAGCGATATGGACGCGCGGGCCACGCAGCTACAGGCGTTTTACGGTGGACCAGTTTGGAAAGCTCATCGCGATGCGGCCAACGCCACAATGATCGACTCCGACAATGTTCTCCTATTGCGTCCGGCGTCGCCGACTTCAGGATTTCAACTGGAGCATGCCAGCCGTGCACCGGTTGGATCGACAGTGAAACAAGATCTTTTGGTCGCAACGATCTACCACCTCGACAAACCGAAGGCAGTTGATTTTCCGACTTTCTTTGAGCGCGAGCTTCAGCCGCATTTAACGAACGCGGGAATTTCAGTGCTGGCCTCGTTTGTTACTGAAACGCATCCGAATACTTTCCCGCGCTTGCCCGTGCGAGAGGACGCGAACGTGTTCGTGTGGTTTTCGCGTTTTCCAGATCGCGAAGCTTACGAAAGATCTGCCGCGGCTGTTACCGAAGCCATGCGGGAAAGAGAAGTCACAACGAAACTAGCGGAGTTTACGAGAGAACCACCCGAGGTGCTACTGCTTTCGCCGACTGCTCGATCACTCCTGTGATTACCTGCATGATTGCCGCACGAATCGCGCTGTTGCTTAACTTGCAAAAGAAAAGGCTTGAGACCGTCAAAGCCGCGCAGTGGTCGTAGTAGAGAACAGTGGGCGTGCCGTGTTGGTCGAGGACCGGCGAGCGTTTGATGAGGCGCTCCAATATTTGCTGACGACCATCGAAGCGAAGTCGCCCGGACAATAATCGGCGCAGTAGCGACGCGAAATTTTAACAGTGGCGTAGCAATGTATCCGCAAACACTCGACTGTGGAAACTAAATATACTGGATTAGTTTCCACATTGTGATAATACTGCCCGTAGATGTGAAACGGGCACGAAAATCATCGTCTCAAAGCCGAAAGCACGATGCTAACCGGCAGCGTATTGTCGATGCTGCCCGGGGGCACTTCTTCAGCCACGGCTTCCGCAGTGTGACCATGGACGATCTGGCGGATGGAGTTGGGGATCAGCAAGAAAACGCTTTACGCTCATTTTCCGGGGAAGTTCGATCTGCTCGAGGCCGTGCTGGCCGATAAATTCAACAGGTGTCGAAGCGATGCTGAAGAGAAGTGACGCGCGCACACCCGCACGATTTCCCGGCGACCTTGCGCGAGTTGCTGGCTGGGACGCAACGCGAATTGGATGAGATCAAGCCGCCGTTCGTGCGCGATATGCGCCAGAAAGCGCCCGACGTGCTTCAAGTTCGTCGAGCGCCGCCGGGCTGCGTTGATTCAGCGCTACTTCGGCAAATTTTTCGTCGACGGGCAACGGCTGGGAATGGTGCGCAAAGATGTTCCGGCCAAACCTGATCATCGAGATCTTGCTGGCGATGGTTCAAGCGATCATGAATCCGCCGAAGATGGAGGAGCTCGGGATGATGCCGAAGGAAGGTTTCACCGGGATCCTTAAGATTGTTCTCGAAGGCGCGCTTACGCCAAAAGGACGGAAAGCGTGAACGCGTCATTCGTTAGGCCAAATCGACAACCCCGAAGTGATCGGGGCTCGCGAATTCATTCGGAGTTGATGCTTCCGGTCGGAGCTTTCACGTTGTTTCTCTTGCTTGCCGGTTGCAGCGGTCGAGAGAACGCCGTCTCGGGAACGATCGAAGTGGACGAAGCGCACGTGGGCCCGCGCTCAGGCGGACGCGTGGAAAAATTTTGGCGTGGGAAGGCGATCGTTTGCACGAAGGGCAGGTGATCGTGCAACTGGATGCGTCGGAGTTGCGAGCGCGTCGCGATCTTGCGTCTGCGCAAATCGACACGGCTGCTCACGATGCGGACGCGCAAGAAGCGCAACTGGTGTTCCTGCGCGACGATGCGCGGACGCCAGCAGGATTTGCTGAAGCGCAGAGTCGTTTCGGCCACTGACGCGGAGCGCGCCGACAGCGCGGCGAAAGCGCAGGAGAAAAATGTGGCGGCGGCGAAGATGCGCGTCGCACAGGCGCGTGCGCAACTGGCCGATATCGATTCGCAGCTGGCCGAAATGCAGATCATCGCGCCGGCGGATTCCATTCTCGAGGTGCTCAGCGTAAAAGTGGGCGATGTGCTGCCGGCCAATCGCGAGGCGGCCACGCTGTTGTTGACCGGACATCTCTGGGTGCGCGTTTATGTCCCTGAATCGTGGCTGGGTTTGATCAAGCTGGGCGAGCACGTCCGCGTCCGCGTGGATTCGTTTCCGCACACCGATTTCGACGGCGTTGTCGAGCAGATCAATCGGCAGGCCGAATTTACGCCGCGCAATGTGCAGACCGTCGCTGACCGCATCAAACAAGTGTTCGGCGTGAAGGTTCGTTTGCCGAGCGACGACGATCGTTTGCGCGCCGGAATGGCGGCGGACGTTTACTTTCCGAATGTGAAATGAGGATTCGAATCAATGAATCAGGAAAGCAGGAACGCAGGAAAGGTGGAACGGTCGTCGCGGCGACTCCAACGCGTTGTCACGGGCCCGAGCCATCGGCTGGCGACGAGCCGATCCACCTTCCTGTTTTCCTGATTGATCTCTATGTCTGAGCCGATGATCGAAGTGGAAGGACTGACGAAGCGCTTCGGCGCTTTCACGGCTGTCGATCATGTTTCGTTTACCGTCGGGAAGGGATCGATCTTCGGTTTTCTCGGCCCAAATGGTTCGGGAAAACAACTGTGATCCGGATGCTATGCGGAATTCTGCAGCCGACCGAGGGCACGGCGCGAATCGGCGGCCACGACGTCGTGCGGGATTTGGAGCCGATCAAGGAAATGATCGGCTACATGTCGCAAAAATTTTCGCTCTACGACGAGCTGACTGTGAATGAGAACCTCATCTTTGCAGGAAAACTTTATGGCTTGAGCGGTCGCGAATTAGACCAGAGGCGCGAGGAAATGATCGCCACGACGCATCTGGAGCCGTACATCGACAGGCGCGCTGGCCAGCTCTCCGGTGGCTGGCGTCAACGTCTGGCCATGGCTTGTTCGCTCATGCACAGGCCGAGTGTGCTCTTCCTTGATGAGCCGACCGCCGGTATCGATCCAGTCGCCCGGCGCGAGCTGTGGGATTTGCTTTTCGAGTTCGCCGGTAAAGGCATGACGCTGTTCGTGACGACCCATTACATGGATGAAGCCGAGCGCTGCGATCATGTAGGCTACATCTACCTGTCGAAATTGATCGTGTGCGGTGAGCCGGACGAGTTGAAAAAACTGCCGGACGTGAATCCACCCGGAACGCGCCGGCTCGACGTGACTTGCGATCACGTGACCGCGGCGCTCCATGCCATGCACGAGATGCCCGGAGTGCGCAGCGCCACAATTTTCGGCCAATCGATGCATTTGCTCGTCGATGACAGAGTCAAGCGTGCGCAGATCGAGGAACAACTGCGCAAAGTTGGTGTCGCTCATGCCGAGATTCATGAAATGGGTCCTTCGCTAGAAGACGTGTTTGTCGAGCTTTCGGCCAAGCACGCTGCTGAGCGACAAAAGGCCGCGTAACCAATGATTGTCATCCTGAGCGAAGCGAAGGACCTCACGAAGATTAGAGATGAAGGCGTTCTACGTTTACATGATGACGAACCAAAGCCGGGTCGTCCTCTACACCGGAATAACAAACAGTTTAATGCGCCGAGTGTGGCAGCATCAGAGCGGGGAGATAGAAGGGTTCACTAAGTCCTACAAGGTCAATCGACTCGTGTATTACGAGTGTTTCGATGATCCCCGAGACGCGATCGCACGTGAAAAGGAAATCAAAGGCTGGCGACGCGAGAAGAAGAATGCACTAGTCGAAACGAAGAATCCGAAGTGGGCGGATTTATCACCGATGCTCTTTCAGCATTTCAAACCTTCCTCGCGTACTTCAGCAGCTACAGGCAGAGCGACAATGATCGAAGACAGTTCGGGCATTTTCCGTGTTTTGCGAGGTCCCTCGCTTCGCTCGGGATGACCAGCCCAACAATGTGAACATGAAACACAAACCGTTTCGAGGGCTTAGCGCAATTTTGTTCAAGGAGTTCATCGTCGTCTGGCGCGATCCGCTGACTCTCTTTTTCTTCTTTTTCCCGCCGTTGATCGAGATGGTCGCGTTCGGCTATGCGCTCGACAACGACGTGAAGCACATGGCGATGCTTGTTCTCAACGAAGATCGCACGGTCGAGAGCCGCCTGTTGATCGATCGCTTCGTTAACACGCAAAGCTTTCGCGTAGTCGGCGAAGCGCAAAGCCTGGACCAGTTGAAGAGCGAAATGCGAAAGGGAAGCGCGTACGCCGCGCTTTACATCCCGCCGAACTTTACCCGCGAACTAATGGCAGGCCACTCCGCACAGGTGGAATTGCTTGTTGACGGATCCAATTCCACCACGGCATTGCAGGCTCTTCAAACCGGACTCGGCGTGGCGTTGACGCAATCAATGGAATCGCTGATGCGTGATACTGGCCGGAAAGGAATGCCAATCGATGTTCGTCCGCAGATGCTTTACAACCCGGCCATGCGAGCGCCGAACTTTTCGTGCCCGGCGTGATCGGCGTCGTCTTGCAAATTGGGACAACAGTTGCAGCGGCCATGGCTTTGGTGCGCGAACGCGAACGCGGCACGCTTGAACAATTACTGGTAAGCCCATTGAGCCCCGCCGGGCTCATGCTCGGCAAGCTGGTTCCGTATCTATGCATTGGCATGACCATGGCGGTTGTCTTGTTCACGCATTATGCGCTTTGTGTTTTTCGTTCCCATCGAGGGCAGTGTGTTCGCCATGATGTTTTCTACGCTGGTGTATGTGTTTGCGCTGCTAAGCCTGGGGTTGCTCGTCGGGACCAGAGCCGAAAACCAAATGCAGGCGCTGCAAATGTCGATGGTGTTCCTGTTGCCGAGCGTTTTCTTTTCCGGGTTCATTTTCCCGCGTGAAACCATGCCGTGGATTTTTACGCGCTCGGTGCGCTGTTTCCCACGACGTATTTCATTGCGCTTATGCGCGCGATCATTCTGCGCGGCGCAAATTTTTTCGAATACTGGCCGAACCTTTTGGTGCTTATTGTGATGTCGAATCTGCTTTTTAGTCTGTGCGCTCTGCGTTTCCGCAAAAAGCTCGCGTGAACGATGTGTCTGGGTAGCGCACGCGTCTCGCGTGCTGGCGATGGCGTCCTCGCGATCGCGGACTTCGCGTAATTCCTCTGCCGTGCGGCCGATGCGCCTGACGAAGATTGTTTCGGCGCGACGCCGAAACCAGCACGCGAGACGCGTGTGCTACCCAGAAGTTACGCGAACGCGCTTGGTACTGCATTCGTAATTTGACCAACGTGCTCTTGAAAATCTTCTTCACGCGCGCTCCGCATCACCATCGTCGTCGTCGCCGTTTTGGTGTTACTCTGGTGGTTTGGAATGAGGATGCCCGGGAAGAATGTTTCCAAGGCGGGGCCGCTGTCGCCTGATGAAGTTGTGTTGCGCGAAGAGCTCCGCGCGAATGTGCAAAAGCTCGCGGGAGAAATCGGCGAGCGCAACATGTGGCATTACGCACAGCTCAATGCCGCTGCCGATTTCATCGAAGATTCTTTTCCCGAGCCGGGCTGCGGACCCGACGAGACAGCTACGAGACGGGCGGACAGCCGTGCCACAATATCGAGGCGGAAATTTCCAGGGAATCGTCCGGAGATCATCGTAATCGGCGCGCACTATGACTCAGTGTTTGGTTCGCCTGGGCGCAAATGATAACGGCAGCGGGGCGGCAGCAGTTCTGGCGTTGGCGCAGCGGTTCGCCAGCGCAAAGCCGAAGCAAACGTTGCGCTTCGTTGCGTTCGTGAATGAGGAGCCGCCTTATTTTTTGTCGGGTGAAATGGGCAGCCAGGTTTATGCCCGCAGATGCAAAGAACGCGGCGACAAGATCTCCGCGATGATCAGTCTGGAGACCATCGGTTACTTTTCCGATGCGCCGCACTCGCAAACATATCCGTCGCCGGGTCTCGGCCTGTTTTATCCGAACGTCGGCAACTTCATCGGTTTCGTTAGCAACGTTAAGTCGCGCGCGTTGCTACGTCGCGTCATCACGCTGTTCCGCAAACACGCAAAGATCCCATCTGAAGGCGCCTCGCTTCCGGCGTTCATCCCCGGCGTGAGTTGGTCGGACCAATGGTCATTCTGGCAGCATGGTTACCCCGCCATCATGGTCACCGACACCGCGCCGTTTCGTTATCCGCACTATCACTCGTCCAACGACACGCCCGACAAACTTGATTACGATCGTTTCACGCTCGTGGTCAGCGGCATGGAGAAAGTGATTCGAAGATCTGGATAAACTGTAGCCGTCGGTCGAGAGTCGCGTTTGATTGCAGAATCAGTGCGCGCTCGGATTGATACAGAGAATACTTCGGCAGCAGTGCACACCTAGCGAATCACAGCAGGGTCCCACGAAGAACGAATAGCGCGACATTGAAATAAATTACCAGTCCTGTTACGTCGACCAACGTGGCGACGAATGGCGCTGATGAGGCCGCCGGATCGAGTCCGCAACGGCGCAGCAAAAGGGGAGCATCGCGCCACTCAGAGTTCCCCAAAGCACGACCCCGACAAGCGCAGACCCGACAGTGAGTGCAACCAGCCAGTGATATTTTCCGTAATCGAAAATGTGCAAGTATTGCCACAGCGTGATTCGGAAGAAACCGATGGTTCCGAGAATCAAGCCGAGCGCAAGTCCGGACAGCAACTCCTTGCGCACGACGCGAAACCAGTCGCGCAGACGCAATTCGCCGAGAGCCATCGCGCGGATAACCAGCGTCGTCGCCTGCGATCCGGAGTTGCCGCCACTGGAGATGATCAACGGCAAAAACATCGCAAGAATGGCCGCCCTCTCGATCTCGCTGTTGTAACCCTGCATCGCGGTTGCGGTCAGCATTTCGCCGAGAAACAGAATGATCAGCCAGGTTGCGCGTTTCTTTACCATCCGCAGAAACGGAATGGTCGTGTACGGCTCGTCCAACGCTTCCATGCCGCCGAGTTTCTGGATGTCTTCGGTCGCTTCTTCCTCGGCAACGTCGAGCATGTCGTCGCTCGTGACGATGCCGACCAGCACGCCGTTTGAATCGACTACCGGCAACGCGGCGCGATCGTATTTGCGGAAGACGTTCAGCGCGTCCTGCTGCGAATCGGTCGCATTCAACGCCACGAAGTTTCGATCGCGAATGTCGCTCACCTTTGCCGTGAGCGGCCGGAGCAGGAACTCGCGCATCCGCACGTCGTCGATCAATTTGCCGCGGTCATCGACGACGTAAATGAAGTTTAGCGTCTCGCGGTCGCGACCGTATTCGCGGACATAATCGAGCACGTGTTGCACCGTCCAATCCTCCTTCGCCGCGATAAAATCCGGCGTCATCAAACGGCCAACGCTGTCTTCGGGATAACCGAGCAGCGCCGTGGCGCATGCGGCGTTCTTCGGGCGTGAGCAGATCGGATCAACTGGCGCGCCGCGGCGCTCGGCAATTCCTCCAGCAGCGCCGTGCGATCGTCCGGCGACATCTCGTTCAGAATGGCCACCACCTGCTCGTGCGCCATCGCGCGCAGCAATTTCTGCTGTTCCTCGATCCCGAGGTATTCGAAAACGTCCGCCGCCAGCGTCGTGCGGCAGGACGCGAAAGATGATCACCTGTTCGTCTTCCGGCATGATCGAGGATCACTTCGGCGACATCGGCCGGCGGCCATTCGCGGAAACACTTCGCGGAGCGCCGCGAAATTACGCGCGTCGATCATGCTCCTGATTTCGGGTTCTAAGATCTTGCCGACCACGTGGCGTTTCTAGCACTCGCACTTGCCCAAAGCAACGCCTCGCGAAGGCTTCTTCAAAACGTTACAAACGATGGCCGCTTCGTGGCTAACTCTGGTCTTCCGCACTTGGCATTTGCGGGAAACGTTCCAAAATTAAGGTAATGCCCGCAGTTGCTACAGCTCCAATGATTCGGCGCGAGACCGGTGACGATCACATTTGCGTGCTCACGTTCGATCGCCCCGACTCGGGCGCGAACATTTTCGACGCCGCTACTCTCGATGAGTTGAATGAGCACCTCGATGCCGTGGAGAAAGACGCTTCGCTGCGCGGCCTGATCATCGCATCGGCAAAGAAATCGATCTTTGTCGCGGGCGCGGATTTGAAGACGCTGTTACAAGCAGCGAAAACCGGCGAGATGCGCGGATTTATTGAGCCCGGGCAACAGGTTTTCAATCGCCTGGCCGATCTTAAAATCCCAACGGTTGCCGCCATCCACGGCGCGTCGGCCGGCGGCGGTTACGAAGTTGCGCTCGCGTGCGATTATCGCGTCGCATCAGATGATCCGGCCACGCGGATCGGTTTGCCCGAAACGAGCCTGGGCCTTCTTCCCGCCTGGGGCGGTTGCACGCGATTGCCGCGGTTGATCGGCGCTGAAAAGGCCGCTGAAGTGATTTTGAAAGGCAAACTTTATTCCGCTCAGGAAGCTTTGAAAATCGGGCTGGTCGATGAAATCGCGCCGCGCGATCAGCTTCTCGATCGCGCACGTGAAAAGCTGCGCGCTGGAAAACGCAAAATGGAGGGCGGAGCTCCTGCGACGCCGGGCTCGCAGGAGCTCGCCCCTCCAAAACAAAGCGGAAATCCGGCGCCCGAACGTGCCTACGAAATCATCAATAAAACTTTGTCGATTTCGCCCGATGAATCGTTGCGGTTGGAGCTGGACGGGATTGTGGAGCTTGGCAAAACGGAGTCGACGCAAAACCTCATTCGCAATTTTTTCCTCGCGGAGAAATACAAGAAGGGAACGTCGCGAACGCCGCCCGAAAAATCGTGCACGCCGCTGTGATTGGCGCCGGCGTGATGGGCTCCGGCATCGCGCAATGGCTCAGCTCCCGTGGCGTCACCGTGATCCTGCGCGACGTCGCGCGCGAACAGATCGATCGCGGGTTGGCGAACGTCGAAAAATCTACGGCGACGCCGTAAAGCGCGGCTTGATGAGCGAGGAAAAGGCGAAACAGGGTCGCGCCCGGATTTGTGGTTCCACCGCGCCAATGGAGTTGCGGGATGTGCAATTCGTGATCGAAGCGACTTCTGAGAAGATGGAGATCAAGAAAGAAGTTTTCCGCGAGCTGGCGATGGAAGCCGGCCCGAAAACCATCGTCGCGACAAATACTTCAGCGCTTCCGGTCAGCGAACTGGCCGATGTGACGGTTTCGCCCGAGCACGTGATCGGATTGCATTTCTTCAATCCGGTGAGCCGGATGAAACTCGTGGAAGTTGTTATTGCGAAGCAAACATCCGACGAAACGCGCGACCGGAGCCTGGCTTTGTACGGCAGATCGGAAAACTGCCGGTAATCGTGCGCGATAGCCCGGGTTCCTGGTGAACCGCGTTTTGTTTCCGTACTTGCTCGATGCTGCCGGAGCTATTTGAGAGCGGCGTGGACGCGGAGCGAGATCGATCGCGCGCTGGTGGAATGGGGAATGCCGATGGGTCCGTTGCGATTGATCGATGAAATCGGCGTCGATATTACGATCGATATCGGCAACACACTCGAGAAGGCTTACGGGCAGCGCGATCACGTCCCAACTGTCCTGCTCTGGCTGCGCGACCAGCAGATGCTGGGCCGCAAAACAGGCGCAGGTTTTTACAAATACGAAGGCAAAGCGCAGACGCCTAACGACTCGCTGGTGCAATGGCGGCGCGGCGTTGCACGGCGAGCCGGCAGGGTCTGAAGGCCAGCATGTCCACCAGCCGGCGTCAGCGACCGCGCGGCTACAGCAATGAAGAGCTGACTCACCGGCTCATTTTTCTAATGGTGAATGAGGCCGCTCGTTGCGTGGAAGAGGGAGTCGTCGATTCTCCCGAGGATGCGGATTACGGAATGATTTTAGGAACCGGTTTTGCGCCGTTCCGCGGCGGGCCATTGCGATTCGCGGAACACTTTGGACTAAAGAGGACCGTCGAGGAATTGGAACGGCTGGCCCGAACTGAAGAGAAATTTACTCCATGCGAAATATTGAAGAAACATGCGCGTGATGGGACGAAATTTTATGAGGAGTAACGAGCTCAGTCATCTTGTCATGTCGAGCGAAGTCGAGACATCCTGCTGACGTTCTCGGCAGTATCGAGCAAGATTCCTCGACTGTCGCTCGGAATGACAGCCTGATTGATATGAAATCGCCACTCGAAGCACCGGAAAAACAAATCGCTGAGGAAACGAGCGCAAAGCCCGAAAAGCCGGTGCCTCCTGCCGTCATCGACACATCGAAGATGGTCAAAGGCCAGCGCGAAGCGCTCAGAGCTCGCCGAGGCCGCGCGCGATCCGCTCGAGGACCGCGGCAGTTTCGCCAGCAACCTGTTCGTCGGACGTTACGATTTCAATCGAATCCATCCGTATCCGGCACAGAGCGCCGAAGATCGCGCCGCTGGCGAAGAGTTTTTGCGCAAGCTTGAAACTTATCTGCGCGAACATGTCGATGCCGATGAGATCGATCGCACCGGTGAAATTCCGCCGGAGAATTTCAAAGGACTCGCGGAGATCGGCGCGTTTGGGATCAAGGTGCCGAAGAAATACGGCGGGCTCGGGTTATCACAATCGAATTATGGACGCGCGGCAGTGTTGCTTGGCAGTTGGGATGGAAACGTCGCCGCGCTCGTGTCTGCGCATCAATCAATCGGCGTTGCGCAACCGTTGCTTTTATTTGGCACCGAAGAGCAGAAACAAAAATATCTCCCGCGCGTCGCAGGCGGCGAAATTTCGGCGTTCGCGCTGACGGAAGTTCATGCAGGATCCGACCCGGCGACACTGAGCTTGAAAGCTGAGCCAAGCGAAGACGGCTCCGAGTTCATCCTGAACGGCGAAAAACTTTGGTGCACCAACGGCGTGAAAGCCGGCGTGCTGGTCGTGATGGCGCGCACGCCGTCGAAGATGGTCGGCGGAAAAGAACGCAAGCAAATCACAGCCTTCATCGTCGATGTAGATACGCCGGGACTGGAGATCGCGTATCGCTGCCGGTTCATGGGACTCCGCGCGCTTTACAATGCAGTCGTTAAGTTCACCAATGTGCGCGTTCCGCGGGAGAACATCATCTTTAAGGAAGGTGCCGGACTCAAGGTCGCGCTTACGACGTTAAATACTGGACGGCTCACGCTTGCCTGCGGCGTGCGTCGGGGTGTCGAAGCGCTTGCTGGAGATCTCGTCGGAAATGGGCCGGCGAACGCATTCAATGGGGCGTGCCCATCGGCAAACATGCAGCCATTGCCGGGAAAATTGCAGAGATGGCGGGCAACGTTTTCGCCATGGAAGCGATGACTTTTCTCACGTCGTCGCTGCTCGACAGCAAGGCGGGCGACCTGCGCATCGAAACTGCGATGTGCAAAATGTGGGCGACGGAAACGACCTGGCGCATTGCCGATGAAGCAATGCAAGTGCGCGGCGGGCGCGGATACGAGACTGCGGCATCGCTGGCCGGACGCGGCGAGCCACCAATCGCGGTGGAAAGATTTCTGCGCGATTGCCGCGTCAACACAATCTTCGAAGGCTCGAGCGAAATCATGCGTCTCTTCATCGCACGCGAAGCGCTCGACCCGCATCTGAAAGTCGGCGGCGCGATTTTCAACACGCAACTGCCGATGTCCGATCGCGCGAAAGCCGTTTTGAGTTCCGGAAAATTTTACGCCGGCTGGTATCCGCGCCAGTGGCTGCCGAATGGCGCGGGCAAGATCGACAACTTGCACGAAGTGACTTTTGGGCCACGTCAATTACGCCGCGCGCACGAGCAAGCGACTTGCGCGCGGATTGTTTCACGCCATGGCGCGGTTCGGCCCGAAACTCGATCGCGAGCAACTGCTCCTTTCAAGGTTTGTCGGTGTCGCGACGGAGTTGTTTGCGATCAGCGCGACGTGTTCGTACGCGCAATGGCTGCTCGGCCAGGGTAAACCGGCCGACGAAATTCTTTCCATTGCGAATTATTTCTGCCGGTCGGCGCGCATGAGAATCGATCATCATTTCGCCGGCACTGCGCGCAACGCCGATAAACGCGGTTACGATCTCGTGCAGGATTTGCTCGCCGGAAAGCACGAGCTGCTGCGTCAGGGCATGGTGTAACAGCTGTAGCGGCGGTTCACCTGAACCGCCTTGGCGATTGCAGGTCAATCGCCCCTGCCCGTTGACCGCATTGACGCCTCAGATTACGATCACCGATGAGTATCGCACCCGTCCTCGCGGAGACACCTTCGACTCGAAACCGCACGCCAAAGAGCGAAAGCAGAAAAGCCAATAGCGGCTGCGAAAGTCCTCCAGACGATCGAGCAGCACGTCTTGCTGGACGGGTTCAAGATCGTCATGGATCTCGACAAAAGCCGCGGCTCGTATCTGTACAACGCGGTCGATGATCGCCGACTGATAGATTTCTACGGTTTTTTGGGTCGATGCCGGTCGGATTCAACCATCCGCACTTCGACGAACCGGAAGTGCGACGCGATCTTTCACGCGCAGCGAAAGTGAAGATTGCCAACTCGGATATTTATTCGGATGGCTACGCTGAATTTATAGCGACGTTTGAGCGCGTGGTCGGTTTGCCGCCGCTCCAGCATTATCTGTTCATCGAGGGCGGCGCGCTCGCGGTGGAGAATTGTTTGAAGGCGGCGATGGATTGGAAAGTCCGGAAGAACATGGCTGCAGGTCACGGCGAACGCGGCACGCAGGTTTTGCATTTCCGACGCGCTTTCCACGGGCGGAGCGGTTACACGATGAGCCTGACCAATACCGACCCGCGCAAGACGGATTTGTTTGCGAAATTCGATTGGCCCCGCGTCTCGTGTCCTTCCATTGATTTTTCGCTTGCCGGAATCGAAACGCGAAGCGGACGTGATCGAGCGCGAACAGAAAGCCGAGCGCGAGATCCGCGATTTCATCGAACAACGCAACATCGACATTTGCGCCATCATCATCGAGCCGATCCAGGGCGAGGGCGGCGACAATCATTTTCGCGGTGAATGGCTGCAAAAGCTGCGAACGATTTCCGACGAAAACGATATCCTGCTGATTTTCGACGAAGTGCAATGCGGCATGGGCGCCACCGGCCGCAATTGGTGCTGCGAACATTTCGATGTCGTGCCCGACCTGATGGCGTTCGGGAAAAAAGCGCAGGTCTGCGGTGTGATGGCCGGCCCGCGCATCGATGAAGTGAAAGACAACGCGTTTCGCTTACCCAGCCGTTTAAATTCAACCTGGGGCGGAAACTTCACCGATATGGTGCGCTCGACGCATTATCTGCGCATTATCGAGCAGGAACGTCTGGTTGAGAACGCCGCGAAAGTAGGTGCCTATTTTCTCGATCAACTGCGCGATCTGCAAACGGAAGAACCGCTGATTTCCGCCGCGCGCGGCCGCGGAGTATTTCTCGCGTTCGATCTTCCCGATGCGAAAACGCGCGAAGAATTTTGGCACGGCTTCTTCGACCTTGGTGTGTTGACGCTTCGCTCCGGCGAAAACTCGATCCGCTTCCGTCCGGCGCTCGATATCACTGCGGAGGTGATTGACGAAGCGATGGAGTTGATGCGCAAATTTGCCGGAGCGAATGAGCTCGAAATGAATGTGACGCGGTCGAGCTGGAGCGCAGGGCTGCGTGCGGGCGAGGCGACGCTCGCGAACTTCTGCAGCGCTGCCTTCGGCTCGATTCTTCAAGTTCGTCGGCGAGCGCCGAAACAGCACGCGATGCGTCCGATGCTGCGACCGGTCGCATATGAAAACACCTCTGGAAAAACTGGGTCTCACCGACGACAACGCCGGCGTTTTCGATGGCGAATGGCGCGGCGGCGGCGCGACGATTGACAAAATTTCGCCGATCGACGGGCGGCGACTCGCCAGCATCCGCACCGCTTCCGACGACGATTACAACAAAGCAATTTCGCGCGCGCACGAAGCCTTTCTGAAATGGCGCGTCACGCCCGGACCGGTGCGCGGCGAGACGGTTCGCCGCCTCGGCAACGCGTTGCGCGAACTGAAACATGAGCTCGGCCAGCTTGTGACGCTCGGAGACCGGGAAGATCATCGCTGAGGGCGAAGGCGAAGTGCAGGAGATGATCGACATCTGCGATTTCGCCGTCGGCCAGTCGCGAATGCTTTACGGCCTAACGATTCAGTCCGAACGCCCGAGCCACCGCTTGATGGAACAATGGCACCCGCTCGGCGTGGTCGCAGTGATTACCGCGTTCAATTTTCCGGTCGCAGTTTGGTCTTGGAACGCGGCGCTCGCTGCGGTGTGCGGTGACGCCACGATTTGGAAGCCGTCGGAGAAAACGCCGCTCACCGCGATCGCGGTCACGAAAATTGCCGAGCGCGTCTGTCGCGAAACCGGCGCTGATCCGGCGATCTTTACGCTGCTCGTGGGCGATCGTAAAACGGTCGGCCAAAAACTGGCGGATGATCCGCGGATTCCGTTGGTCTCGGCCACCGGCTCGACCAACATGGGATTTGAATGTCGCCAAAGCGGTTCACGGACGGCTCGGTCGAACGATTCATGGAACTCGGCGGCAACAACGCGCTGATCGTCACGCCGAGCGCCGATCTCGAGATGGCGGTGCAATCGATCTTTTTCGGCGCCGTCGGCACGGCCGGACAGCGTTGCACTTCGACACGCCGCGTGATCATGCACGAGTCAGTTGCCATCAAAGGTCCGCGATAAACTTCTTGGCGGCTTACAAGACGTTGCCGATTGGGAATCCGCTCGATCGCAAAACCGTTGATGGGTCCGCTGATCGACAGGCACGCTGTCGACACGGTGCAGGATTCCATTCAGCGATTGAAAGATGAAGGCGGCGAAGTGCTTTACGGCGGCGAGCGGCTCACGCGTTCCCGGCGACTGCTTACATGAAGCCGTGCCTGGCTGACTGCGAAACCGGATTTCGAGATCGTGAAACACGAAACCTTCGGGCCGTTGCTTTACCTGATGACGTATCGCGATTTCGACGAAGCGATGGCGATTCACAACAATGTGCCGCAAGGATTGACCTCATCGATTTTCACCAACGACGTGCGCGAAGCGGAAAATTCGTGAGCGCAGTCGGGAGCGATTGCGGAATTGCCAACGTAAACACCGGCACGAGCGGCGCAGAGATCGGCGGCGCGTTCGGCGGCGAAAAACAAACCGGCGGCGGCCGCGAGAGCGGCAGCGATTGCTGGAAGAGCTACATGCGGCGTCAGACGAACACGATCAATTTCTCAACCGAGCTGCCGCTGGCGCAGGGAATCCAGTTCGGCGCGGCGACGAAGGCAGCGCGACGGCGTAAATCTGCGCGTTCACGAGCGCACGCGAGACGCGTCGCACTCGAAAGCTGCGCGAAAGCAGTGCTGCTCATCGAATTTCGCACGGGAGTGCCTTCGACTGCGCTGAGTCCGCGCACCGCATTCGCTCGAGGCTGCAGCGACTTCAGCGCGCGATCGTCAGCTCGAGAAGCTCATCGAGCTTCTCGGCGTTCTCCAAATTCATGATGCACTGACTGCAATTTTTCGCACTGATCTTTGCCGATCACATCGCCGCCGAGCGCCGTGAATTTCACCGCGATTTCCTCTTCGGTCATCGGATCGCGCGGATCGCCTTTCGGGACATCGACGCGCGTCGAATACTGCTTTGCCGTCATTCGTCGTGATCGTCACGCGACTCGGCTGAAATTTTGGAAAGAGCGCTTCGAACTCGTCGTTCGCGACCACTTTCACTTTGTCCATGATTGGAATCAGCGATTTATCGAGCACCCGCTCTTCTTTGAATTGCAGCGGCGTCACCATTCCATCGACCAGTCCGACCGCCATGCAATAAGGCAGCGAATGATCGGCCGTTTCCTTTGAGTCGGGCCGATACTTGTGCGGATCGCCGAGAATGTCGGCGGCGCGCGCGATCACTTCGACTTTGATCTCTTTCACGTCGTCAGCCTTGATGCTTGTTTTCCTTGACGGTCTTCATCATGGCGGTGAGCGGCGCGTGACTCAGCGCTTCGATCGGGAAACTTTTCATCCCGCAATCGAGGATGCGGTAGTGCGACTTGGGTGATGTTGGCAGATCTTTGACCAACCCTTCGCCGTCGAACGTTGCCGGTTGTCCTTTGTATTGCACATGACTGAACACGGCGAACAAACCTTCCTTGCCATCGATGATGTGCTCGGGCCCGGAAAATCCTTCGCGCGCGAGCAGCGCGCTCTCGGCGCCCATGCGACCGGCCCACGGATCGACCGTGTTTTTCATGTTGGTCAACTTGCCCGCTGTCACCGCGCCTGGACAAAACGTTCGCGCGGCGCTGATGCCGATCGCCGACACCATTTGATCCGGCGTGAGATTGAGCACGCGGCCCGCCGCGACCGGCGCAGCGAACGCGCTCAACGTCGCGTGATGCCAGCCGTATTCGCGCACGCCCGGGCGCCCGATTTCGCAAAGACGCATTTCAATTTCGTAGGCGATGATGGTGGCGAGAATTAAATCTTTGCCGCTCAGATCCTTCGCTTTCGCACAGCGCCAGCGGCGCGGCGATGAGATCGCTCGGATGACATGGATCGGCTTTCCAATAGATGTCGTTGTAATCCATCGCGCGAATCATGTGGCCATTCAGAAATGACGCATCGACTGGATTCGTTTTGAAGCCGGAGACGAATGCCGTGGCTTTGCCATTGCCGCCGCCCTCGCCAACGGACGAGTCCGCCGTGGCGGACATGGCGCGGTAATGCTTGAGCAAAATCTTCGCATCATCCTGCTGACTTCCACCCAGCGCGCAGCCGATGGAATCGAACCAGAACAATTTCGCGGCCTGAATCGCTTCGGGCGAAAGATGTTCGTATTTCAGCGAGCAAGCCCACTCGGCGATGATGTGTGACAGGAGACGTTTTGATTCAGTTGATTGCTGTGTCATGATGTTGTCGAATTTTCTCAGGAGCTTGATCGGGCCCTCTAGATTTTCAAGCCTCTTCCCTCGGGAAGGAAAGGAACAAACTGGAAATACTCGCTGGTCTTGTTCCAAACTCTGGCCTTATGGCAAAACCAACGTCATGAATCGAAGGGTTTCTTCGGAGAATTGAAGCGGCGCAATGTTTACAAGGTTGCTGTCGCCTATGCGATTGTCCGGCTGGCTCGTCGTCCAAATTGCCACGCAGGTCTTTCCATTCCTGGAGATTCCCAATTGGATTGTCCGGTTGGTGATTGTGGTGGTTGCGATCGGATTTCCAATCGCGCTCGTCATTGCGTGGGCTTTCGAGCTTACACCCGAAGGACTGAAACGCACCGAAGATGTTGATCTTCCTGCTGGATACACTTCGAAAAATCGCATCTGGATCTATGTCGCTGTGATTGGTGCGGCGCTTTCAGTTACGTTGTTTTTCATCGGACTGCTATAGCGCTTCGCGAACATTTCTGGGGCCAGGAAACAGGCTCCCGCAGTCGCGGGAGCCGCGCTACAGAAATCGATCGCCGTATCCCCTTACCTCAATGAAGTGGTGATCCGAAGGACGAGTATTTTCGGATGGGCTCTCGGAAGAGCTGATCGCAGCGTTGAGTCAAATTAAAGAACTCAAGGTGATCGGCCGCAGTTCTTCCTTCCGTTTCAGGGGCACAAAGAGAGAACCGAAAACCATTGGCGAGAAGCTTGGTGTGAGCACGCTACTGGAAGGGACGGTGCGAAAACAAGGCGACCGAGTGCGGATTGTCGCCGAGCTAATCAATGCCGCAGATGGAATCCAGCTATGGTCACGGACTTTTGAGCGTGAACTCAAGGACATCTTTGCGGTGCAGGCCGAAATCGCGAAATGCTGTTGCGACCTCGCTGGAACTGACGTTGCGCGGCGCCAAAGATACGGTTGTCACAAACGCTTCGACGGCGAGTGTGGAAGCGCACAACGCATACCTTCAAGGGCACTTTTATTTCGTGCGGCGAAATTTGGATGACTATCGTAAAGCAGTTGGGTTCTTCGATCGGGCGATTCGAATTGATCCTGATTATGCCCTGGCCTATGCGGAGCGGTCTGAAGCGTGGACCTTCATCGGTGATTTGGCTCTCGGGGAAAAAGGACGCCTGGGCTGCGGCGAAACATGATGCCGAGAAGGCCGTCAAGGTCGGCCCGAATCTCGCCGAGGCACACGCGGCTTTGGGATGGGTTCGGTTTTTTCCGAATGGAAGTTTTCCGAAGGCTTGGCCGAATTGAGACGCGCGAATGAACTTGCGCCCGCAAATCCGACCGCGAACGATCTACTTGCGCGCGTGTTGGTGTATGTTGGTCAGATTCAAGAAGCCGAAGCTGAGCCCGCCAGGCGGTCGAACTCGATCCCTTGCTGTTGTAGCGCGAGGGCAATCTCGCCCGCATTCTCCTAGCCGAAGGAAAACTCGACGAGGCGGATGCTCAGGCGCGGAAGGCGGCAGAACTGCAACCGACTGGCGCCGGCAGCCATCGATGGCAGGTGCTCGTGGCGATCCAGCGCGGCGATGGTGAGGACGGCTCTGCGCGAAGCGCAGCTTGAGGCCTAACGAAGCTTACCGACGTCTCGAACTCGCACTCGCGCATTATGCGCGTGGGGATCGGCCTGCCGCGGATGCAGCTCTATCGGAGATGATCGGCAGGGACAGGAACTTGCTGGCCTACCAGATCGCTGAGGTCTACGCCTGGCGCGGGGAGACGGACAAAGCGTTCGAGTGGCTGCAAATCTCGTTCGATAATCACGACACCGGCACGCTGAGTCTCCCAATTGATCCGTTGATGCGCGGCTTGCGACGATGATCCTCGCTACAAGAACTTGCTCGCCAAACTCGGTTTTACCCGCAGCGTCATGAACGAAAGGCCTTGCCTTTCTTGCTCGGGCAAATGGGGAGCTTCTTTCGACCCCCGTGCCGCTAAACCAATCGACTGGTCCTTTGCCGGATGGTTGTGAACCAACGCTTGATTTCCATTTCAACGCCTTTGTTTAACTGACTCCTGTTTGCCATGACGACTACTTCGTAAATTGCTTTCAGGAAACATTTGTTCAATGCGTCTGCCGCCATCCAAGCACGCTTCCAAGTTCGGGGTGATCAAACTTCACTTTCGAAAAAGAACCAGCACCCTCACCTACGAACAAAGAGGAGGTTGGCAAAGCAGGGCGGGCGTTAACGGCATCAGCCTCGATGCGCATATTCATGCGCTCTATGGGCTGGCTTTACAACACGCCGGGAAAAGCATTCTCATGATTGGGTGCGGCGGCGGCACTCTCGGTACCATGCTGGCTCGAGCGGGAGGCGGATATCGATTGTTGAGATCGACCCGGTCTCAATCCGGCTCTGCAAGCGCTATTTTGGTTTGCCGCGAAACATCTCATGCCATGTGTGCGATGGATTGGCATTCATGCAAAAACCGGCGGCACTATGATGTGCTCATTGTGGACGCTTTTATCGGCGAGAATATTCCCGCCCACATGAAGGATGCGGCATTTTGAAGCGGCGGGCCGCTGCCTGCGACGCAACGGCCTGGCCATGGTCAATGTTTGTCTGGAACGGAAGTCAGACCCGACGGCAGATAAAATTGCTGCGGGATTCAAAGAAAGAGGCTGGTCCGTGCGCCTTTGGATAGCCCGGGCTCGGAGCGTAACGCCATTGTGCTGGCGGGAAAGGTGAAGAACCTGCGACGGCCCAGGTTGCTGCTCGTGCCTGAAGCCGGCGCGAAACAGACGGGCAAAGAATTGACCGCCATGCGCTTCCGCCGGCGACGGTCGATTTTCCGAAACCGCGGAAGGGTCCGGTGACAGCTGCTTAGATTGCTACGGCCTTCACGAGCCTTTGACGAGAAGATACACAGGGTAGCTGACTGCAATTCCTATCACAGCATAGAAGCTGTTTTCGAGGCTACTCACGAGGAAGGCAATCAAGAGTAGACCGGCCCCAACAAACACGATTGCTGGAAGCACCGGATAGCCGCGGGCTCTGAACGGTCGCGGAAGGTCGGGCTCTCTCCAACGCAAAACAAAGATCGTGCCGAACGCCGCTACGTCTACCAGCACACTTAGCAAGGCGGTAAAAGCGAATAGCTTGTCGAAGCTGCCCACGCCTGCGAGCATGATCGCTACCACAGCTGTTATGAGCAAAGCCGTGGTAGGTGTGCCTCCGGTATTTACCATCGCACCGGAACGAAAAAGAGCCCATCGCGGCTAAGAGCGAACATCACGCGCGGCGTGAAAAGGAAGGAGGCGTTGATAATCCCGAGCAGGGACACTAACATGATGCTAGTCACGATCTGGCTGCTATAGCCGCCGAAGATGAGCTGAGCGGCATCTGCCGCCGCCAGTTTCGAGCCTGCCAGCTTCGACATCGGCAACGCATGTAGTATGCCGAGGTTAATGAGCACATAGATCGCCGTCACCAAAGCGACGCCGGTAAAGAGCGAACGAGGAATGCTTTTCGCCGGATCGGTGTTCTCCTCCGAAAAGTAAACCGGCGCATGCCAGCCGGAGTAAGTGCCAAGAATGCTTTGCATCGACAAAGCGATGGCGACAAACAAAAGCTTGGGTCCGAAAACAGCGACGGCTTTGCGCTTGGCACAGCGCTTAGCTTCGGGCTGAAGAGAAAGCAGGCAGCGATAATGACGAAGAATGCGAGGACTTTGAACAAGCTCATGATTTCCTGAGCCCGACTGCCGACACGCAGACCGAGCCAGTGAAACGCGGTGAAGAAGATCAACACGGCAATTGCGGCCGGTGTTATCACAGCGGGATTATAAGAGAAGACGCCAGCGGCGTATTCGGTTAACGCTACCGCCAGATATGCCATGGAACTCGTCCGGAGGAGCCAATCGCTCCAGCCGACCAGAAATCCACCGAACTCACCATATGCCCGACGAGCATAAACGTAAGGTCCGCCGTCAAGCGGCAGCATTGTGCCCAGCTCAGCGTAGGTATTCGCACCGGCGAAAGCATACAGTCCGGAGACTATCCATGCGCCCATGATCAGTCCGCTGTGGCCGAGCTGGGCCGCGACGCTCCCTGGAATCCGCAGGATGCCAATTCCGATTGTTCCGCCGATGCCTACCGCGACGCCAAAAGTCACTCCGAGAATGCGAAGCAGCCGTTCTTTGCTAAGCGAGCTCGTATTAGCAAGCGGTTGTCCGGTCTCCATGCGTTCGGCTTATCTGATTCAGCGCCGCACAACAAGAGCACAGGGCCAGGTCACGCCGGTCTGGACTTCGCTCTTCCTTCTGTATAATTAGCCGTTCATTACTAGCCGAGCGTGAATCCAAGCAATTTCCTAGCCGAGCTCGAAGCGGCGCAACGTTTCGTAATCGCATATGGCCGACGAACAAAAAGCGAAACTGCGCCTGGAGATCGCGCATGCATGCTCTTCATGGACATCGTCGGCTACTCCAAGCTACTGACCGACGAACAATCAGAAGCGCTTCAGGAGTTGAATCAGATTGTCGCGCAACACCGAAGCAGCGCGCGAGGCAGAAGCTGCAGGAGCAGCTTACCATTTTGCCGACCGGCGACGGCATGGCGCTGGTTTTCACCGGTTCAGTGGAAGAGCCGGCCGAATGCGCCTTGGAGATCAGCCAGGCTTTGCGCGCGCAACCGAGCCTGCCGGTGAGGATGGGAATCCACAGCGGCCCGGTCCATCACGTCAAGGATGCAAACGGGCGCGAAAACATCGCCGGCGTAGGCATCAATATCGCGCAGCGAGTGATGGATTGCGGCGACGCCGGCCACATTCTCGTGAGTAAACGCGTCGCGGACGATCTGGCGCAACAGCGTCGTTGGCAGCCGTACCTCCATGAACTGGGCGACGTGGAAGTGAAACACGGAGTTGTTGTCTCGTTAGTTAATCTTTACGCCGAGACAATTGGCAATCCACGCCGCCGACGCGACTCGGGAAAGTGCGCGGCAGCATCCCCGGCTCCAGAGTTGGGACGCGCAAAGCACTCTCTCCGCTCGCGCCGAGCGATCTTCATTATCGCGGTTGTTACTCTCTCGCGCTTGGCCATCGTGTCAGTGATTTTCGCGCCCGCGATCATGCGCACGCTCGACCAGCGCCGGTCAGCGACACTGCCTCAACCGACCGCCACGGCGCTCCCTTCGTTGGCCGATACCATTCAGAGCGCAGTCGCCAAGCAGATCACCGATGAGTTGCAGGGCGAACTTTCTCGTAAGAAAAACGCCGCGGTCCAGCTCACGCCTACCGGTTCGGCGATCCCGGAAAAAGCATCGCCGTTCTGCCGTTCGACAATCTCAGCCGCGACCCGGACAACGCCTACTTCTGCGAAGGCGTGCAGGACGAGATTCTCACGTCGTCTGGCGAAGTATCGGACTTGAAAGTCGTTTCGCGTACATCGACGCAGCATTTCAAAAGCTGCTCCAGATAATCTGCCACAGATCGCGAAGCAAGTTGGGTGTGATGCACGTCCTCGAAGGCAGCGTGCAGAAGTCTAACGATCAGGTGCGCGTGAATGTGCAGCTGATCAACGCGCTGACCGACGCGCATCTTTGGGCCGACACTTACGATCGAAAACTGACTGACATCTTCGCGGTCGAAAGCGAGATCGCGAAAACTATCGCCGAGACGTTGCAAGCAAGACTTCACCGGCTCGAGAAAACGCGCGATATCGTAATAAGCCGACGGAGAACCCGCAAGCGCACGAGCTTCTACCTCAAAGCGCCGATTTTTCTGGAACAAGCGCACTGGCCAGGATCTCAAAACCGCGTGCGATTATTTCCAGCAAGCCATTGCCGTAGATCCGCAATACGCCACCGCTAGCCGGTCTGGCGCGAGAGCTACTTATTGATACCGTTATTCGACGCTGGCAGTCCGCAGGATTATTTTCCGCAGAGCGAAAGCTGCTGCGCAACGCGCGATTGAGTTGCAGAGAGACTTCAGCTGAGGCGCACACCGCGCTTGGAGCATTGCTTTGCTTCTCTGATTCTAACTTTGCCGAATCCGAGAAGGAATTTAAGCGCGCGATTGCGCTTGAATCCGAATTACGCGACGGCGCATCATTGGTTTGGGCAATGCTCTTCTGGTAGCGCTCGGCCGCTTTTGATGAAGCGATCAGCGAAAATCAACGAGCTGTGGAGCTGGACCCCCTTCTCGCTCATCATCAATGCGGACCTTGGCAGCACGTTCATGATGGCGCGTCAGCTATGATCAAGCTATCGCGCAGCTGCAGCGGACGCTCACTCTGGATAGCGAATTCGGCTACGCGCTTTGGAATCTCGGCGGAGGCGCTTTACCTGAAAGGCGACACAGCCGCGGCAATTGCCGAATACGAGCACAAGCACGGGCGCTCGACGACGATCCGCAAATTGTCGGCACTGCTCGGGCGCGCGCTTACGCGGACGCCGGTCAAAAAGACCAAGCGACTGGAGATCGGTTCGAGAGCTTGAAGCGAACGGGCCAGGCAGCAATTCGTCCGCGGCTATCTCATCGCGCTGGTTTACATCGGCCTGGGCGACAAAACAAAAGCTGATCGATTGCCTGGAGCGTGAATACCTGAATCACGACAACATCGATACCGACTGGATCCGAGCCGATCCCATGCTTCGATCCCTCGCGCGGCGACCCGCGGTTCGAAGCGCTAGCCGAGAAAATTCTTCCGGCACAGGAATTTGGAAAATCCGGCACTCAACATTGACATTCGGGAAATTCGGGAAAATTCTTTTTGCGGAGCTAAAGCGGCGCAATGTTTACAAAGTTGCGGTCGCTTACGGCGTCGCCGGTTGGGCGCTTGCTCAAGGCATCGCGCAGGTTTTTCCTGTGTTCGGAGTTCCAAACTGGATCATTCAACTGATTGTCTTGCTGATCGTCATTGGTTTTCCGATTGCCCTCGTCTCTGGCGTGGGCGTTTGAGCTAACGCCCGAAGGACTCAAACGAACCGAAGATGTCGATCTATGCGCGCAGCCGCGCACGCGAAATCGCAGGCCTGGATTTATGTCGCGGTTATCGGCGCTGTCTTTGTCGATCGGATTATTTTTCGTCGGCCGCTATACCGCCGGTAACAGAGCAAACGCGCGTCGGACAATAGTTTCGCAAAATCAATTGCGGTGCTGCCGTTTGAGAACCTAAGCGACGACAAACAAAACAGTTACTTCGCCGACGGCGTGCAGGACCAAATCCTTACTAATCTGGCCAAGGTCTCCGACCTGAAGGTCATTAGCCACACGAGCGCGCGCCAATACAAGAGCGGCGTGCAACGCAACCTGCGCGAGATCGGTCAACAACTCGGCGTCGCTTATATCGTTGAAGGTTCCGTGCAACGCTCGCAGTGACCGGCTTCGCATTAATGCGCAATTGATCGACGCTCGCACCGACACGCATGTCTGGGCGGAGACCTACGATCGGACCGCGGCCGATTTGTTCGCCATCCAGAGCGAGCTTGCGCAATCGATTGTCGCGCAGCTCAAGGCAAAGCTTTCGCCCAGAACAAAAGGCCGAGATCGAAGAACGTCCGACTCAGGATTTGGTCGCGTTTGAGCTTTATCTTCAGGCGAAGGCAAATCGTCGATAGCTATCTCATTGCGGAGGACGTGCGAGCTGCGTTGCTCAAAGCGCTGGAATTGCTCAATCAGGCGATCAAACGCGACGAGAACTTCGTCTCCGCCTATTGTTATGCGGCGCGCGCAAACGATCTGCTCTATTTCTTCGATCTCGATCCGACACAAGATCGCATTCTCTCTGGCCGAGACGGCGGTCAACGCAGCGCTGCGCCTTCGCCCCGATTCAGCCGAAGCGCATTTCGCCAAGGCCGATTTTCTCTTCCGATGTCATCGCGATTACGATCGGCGCGCTGGCAGAACTCGCAATCGCGCGCCCTGGTCTGCCGAACAGCACGCCGTTTTTCATTCTCGTCCGGCTACATCAATCGACGCCGCAATCATTGGCACTGAGGCCGAACGCGATTTCTCCACCGCGGTCGCGCTCGATCCGAGAAATCCGAATGCTTACAATCTTGCTGGCCGATACCTACGTGCTGCAACGGCGCTTTCCGGAAGCGGTGCAGACCTACGAGCGTGTTCTTGCTGCTGGTGAGCAGACGCCAATCGTTCGATTCCGGCAAGCCTCCGCGATTCTTGACTGGAACGGGAAATTCAAAACCGTTGCGCGATTCACTGGCGCAGAATCGCCGACATGGATATCGCCGGCGGACAGACTCCTGTCCGCGTGATGTTCGCCTTGATCGATGGCGATCGCGCGGAAGCCGAGCGCAGTTCTGGCCGCCTCACCTCGCGCCGACTTTCAAGACATTGACTTACAGCTTCTACTACCCAAAGGCGTGGTTTGAAGCGATGATCGCGCGCGAGATAGCGGCGATTCAGCCGGAGCACTCGCTGCCTTTCGTTCGGCGCGCGCGATTTTAGCGCAGCGATTGGTTGTTAAACCGGAGGACGCGCGGACGATCGCAGTGCTGGCTCAAGTCGACGCGGGCTGGGCCAGAAAGAACTGGCTCTGCAAGAGGCACAGCACGCTATCGATTTGATGCCCATCTCGAAAGACATCTATGACGGTGCATTGGTGCTCGAAGGCCTCGCTCAGGTTTATACCTGGAGCGGCGAACACGATCGCGCGATCGAAGTGCTTCAAAAACTCGTGTCGATACCGAGTTACATTAACTACGCGCGTCTCAAATTTCATCCGCTGTGGAAACCGCTGCGGGGCAATCCTAAGTTTGAAAACATCGTAACGTCTCTTGGTCCGAAATAAATTTCTTCAGGAGTTGGAAAAACATGGGCAATTTCTTTTTAGAACTGAAGCGGCGCAACGTTTACAAGGTTGCGCTCGTTTATGCGCGTCGTCTCGTGGCTGCTAATCGAAGTTGCGTGGATTGCGTTGCCGATGTTCGACGCGCCTGAGTGGATGCTGCAGCACTTTCATCGTATTCCTGGCGCTCGGTTTCATTATTGCCGTCATCATCTCGTGGGCTTTTGAAATGACGCCAGAGGGAATGAAACGAACGGCGGACATTACGCCGGGCGAGGTGCTTCCTTACTGGAGCAAACGGAAGTATGCCTCATTCATTATTGGCATTGCGGCCATTGCGGTTGTTCTGCTTGCCTACCAGTTGTTGCGACTCAGCCCGGCTGCTCCAACAGCGTGTCTACGGCAAAACGCACTGACAAGAATTTTCATTCAGGGCAACCCGGCCGGCACGCAAACCGTCGAAGCCAGGCCTGACGGCGCGATGCGCGCTGAATATTCCTACAACGATCGCGGCCGCGGCGATCACATCATTGCCACCTGGAAACTCGATGGCGCCGGTGTGCCGATCGAATACGAAGGCCGCGGCAATGATTACATGAAAGCGCCGGTCGAAGAGCATTTCGAAATCAAGAACGGCCGGGCGAGCTGGAAGAACCGCAGCGAACAAGGCGAGCAGGCCGTGACCGGCGAAGCGTTCTACCTGCCGATGAATGCGCCACCGGAATTTTCGCTGTGCTCGCGCGCGCGCTTGCTGAAAGCGCCAAACCACAAGCTGCGCGCTTCTGCCTGCCGGCGAAGCGACGATTGAACGAGGCAGGCAAGAGTAACATCCGGCAATGGCGAACTGACCGAATACCGCATCACCGGTCTCGGATTTTCGCCGCAATCGATCTGGCTCGATCGCACAGGGCACGGCGGCGTCTGTGTCGTCCTGGTTTTCGGTTGTGCCGGATGGATACGAAGTCGGCGATCGATGCAACTGCGGACGGCGCAACAAAAAACCGATGCCGCCTGGTCGGAGCGCATCGCTCGCGCACTGCGCGCACGTTCCGAATGGCGATCTGGTGATTCGCAACGCGCGCTTGTTCGATCCGCGCGATCTCAGCGTTACTCCGGCAACGAGCGTGCTCGTGCGCGGCGATCGCATCGTGCGCGTCGCGCCCGACGCCGATCTAAAACCATCTGCGAACGCGGAGATCATCGACGCGCACGGCCGCTTTCTGATGCCGGGCTTGTGGGACAATCATCAGCATTTCAGCGACAACGATGGCGCGCTCGATCTCGCCAACGGCGTGACCAGCGCGCGCGACATGGCGAACGACACCGACACTTTTCTGCAACGCGTCGCGCGGTTCGACAACGGCAGCGAGCTCGGGCCGCGCGTTTTGAAAGCCGGAATCATCGATGGCACCGGCGAATTCGCGGGCCCAACCAAGATGCGGGTCGACACCGCCGAGCAGGCGATTCAGGACGTCGACTGGTATGCCGATCACGGTTACGTCCAGATCAAGATTTATTCTTCAATCAAACCCGAGCTGGTTCCGGTCATCGCCGATCATGCGCATGCGCGCGGGATGCGCGTGAGCGGTCACGTGCCGGCGTTCATGTCCGCGCGCCAATTCGTCGAAGGCGGCGCGGACGAAATTCAGCACCTCAATTTCATCGTGCTGAACTTTCTGTTTCCGGAAGTGAAGGAAACGCGCAATCGCGATCGCTTCATCAAGGTGGCCGAGCACGCGCGCGAATTTACGCCGGACAAACCGGAGGTGCGCGAGTTCATCAATTTCCTCAAGCAGCATCACACCGTGCTCGATCCGACGATGAGCGCTTTCGAAGCGCTCTTTTGCGGCGATCCGAGCGCGATCACGCCCGGTCTGGAAGAAATCGTGCCGCGCTTTCCGCCGCAGGTCGCGGCGCGCGATGCTGAGCGGCGCGCTCGAAGTTCCGCAAGACAAAGCAGGCCGCTTATCGCGAAGCGTTCCCGGCGATGCTGCGCTTGCTCAAGGCAATTCACGACGCCGGCGTCACGATTATCCCGGGAACCGATGCGCTGGCCGGTTACACGCTCCACCACGAACTCGAGCTTTATGTGCGCGCCGGTATCGCTGCCGCCGAAGTTCTGCGCATGGCAACGCTGGACGCCGGCGCTGGTAATGGGTGTGGACAAAGACCGCGGCGTCATTGCCGCCGGGAAAACTGGCTGACATGATTCTCGTGGATGGCGACCCGACGAAGAACATTCGGGACATCAACAAGATCACCACGGTAATCAAGGGCGGAAAAGTGTACGACCCGGCGGACGATTGAGAAAGCGCTCGGTATCACGCCGCGCGAAACTCGGCCGCAGTAGCATATGAATTGGGAAATGCTCACCGCGATCGGCGCAACTGGCTACCGGTTGTGTCGGAATTCCTTCTCTCATTTACTTCGCCGTCCAGCTCCGCGAGCAAACCAGGGAACGCCGCCAGGCAGGCGAGTGAATGCTCTTACGGTTCAATGGGGCGATCTCACCAAGGCATTGCACGAGAACGCCGAGTTTGCTGCGATCTATCTGCGCGGCGTGCACTCTTTCCACGACCTCGATCGCCGTTTCGAAGCTCGCGCTTTAGCGCATTTCAAAATCGTTTCTTCAAAAACTTCGAAGGCGATGTATTACTCGCGTCGCGAAGGGATACTGAGTTCGGAGTTGTGGGATGAGATTGAGCGGACGATGAGCGACTTCCTTGCCTACGACGGCGTGCGTCAATGGTGGGAGACGCGCAAGCACTGGCACACGGAAGCGTTTGTCGCGTGTCGTCGACGCGATTATCGCCAGAGGCGACAAGCCGACGGCCTATTCGACATACAACGTGAGCAGATGTCGCGCTGCCTAAACACAGCTGATGAGCGAAATTCGAGAATGGCCGCGAATCGCCGTTGTCGGCGCCGGAGCGCGGTTGGCGGTTATTTCGGTGGGATGTTTGCCCGCGCGGGCGCGCCGACTGTTTTCATCGGGCGAAAACATTTCGCTGGACGCAGTGAATTCGAAAGGTCTTGTTCTCGATAAATCGGAAGGCCAGGAGCGAATCGCGGCCAGGGCGACAACCGAAATGAGCGCGGTTCGAGATTGCTCGCTGATTCTGTTTTGCGTCAAAGCAAACGATACGTCGAGCGACCGCGACACAAATGGCTCCATTCGTTAGGCCGGATGCGACGGTCGTTTGCTTGCAGAACGGCGTCGATAATGCGGATCAGGTTCGCGCTGCGGCGAATGTCGTTGTCGTTACCAGCTGCGGTTTACGTCGCGGTATCGATGCCGGAACCGGGTCGCGTGAAGCATCTCGCGCGTGGTGATTTGATCATCGGACCGCCATCCGAAAGAACAACGGAAGTGGCAGATCGTTTTCGTTCGCGCAGGTATTCCGTGCCGAATGTCCGACAACATCGAAGGCGAACTATGGCTGAAGCTCCTGCGTAATTGCGCACTGAACGCGATCTCCGCGTTGGGACACGTCCGTTACGGCCAAATCGTGCAAAGATGACGATGCAAAAAAGCTGATGGAACACGATCGTGGACGAAGTGCTGGCGGTGGCTCGCGCGGCTGGCGTCGTTTTGCCGGGCGTCGATGACCGCGAATCCGGAATGGCGGCGGCGATGGAGCTCGCCACGCAAATGGCGGACGCGTTTTCTTCAACCGCGCAGGATTTGAATCGCGGCCAGCCGACGGAGATCGATGCACTCAACGGCTACATTTCCCGTCGCGGTGCGGAGCTTGGCATTCCCGTGCCGGTGAATCACGCATTGTTCACGCTGGTGAAGTTGGCTGAACAAACAGGCGCAGCTAACTCCGGAGTTGTCTCGGAAGACGTCAAGTTGGACTTAGTAACGATACACTGTTGAACAGAAATTATGACTTCATTCACTTCACATACGCGCGATCTCATCCAAGTGCTGTCGGGATATGGAAAGCTGATCTTGATGATAATGCGCGTTATCGTTCGGCACCGCGACTGACTTGAATGCCTCTTCAGAGGAAGACGTAAAGACTGTGGCCGCCTTGGATACGAAATATCAAGCCGCAGTTAAATCCAACGATGCCGCTACGATGGATCAGATTTTAGCCGACGACTTCGTCCTGGTGACCGGGCGCGGCAAAGTTTCTAGCAAAGCCGATCTGATTGAATCAGCTCGAAAGAAGGAAGTCACCTACGAACGTCAGGACGAGGAACCTGGAACACAGAAAGTCAGAGTGTGGGGCGACACGGCAGTCGTGACTGCCCTCCTTTGGATCAAGGCGGTGCAGGGAGGCAAACCAGTCGATTACAAACTATGGTTTAGCGACACTTATGTCCGCACTCCAACGGGCTGGCGTTACGTGTTCGGCCAAGCTTCCCTGCCGTTACCTAAAACGGAGTCCAAATAAAATCATGCACTAAAGGGAGCGCATCCGATTAAGCAGTTCAGAATGGTACGCTAGATCGAGATGAACAAATAATCGCCGACCATTTTCGCAGCGACTATCTGCACGTTATTGCGGGCATTACAGCCAACCTCGGAAGCTTCAACGAAAAGAAGCTATGATCCATAGTCCTGTAGCACATAAATACAGACTACTAATTGTCTTAACCGTTATACTGACGGTCGGCGTCATTGTTCCGCAGCGTTCATTATCACGGGCGGGCGAACAACAAAGTGTCATTCATCAGCTACGGATCTACGAAATATTTGATAGCAATAAGAAAGCGTTTCATGACCGATTTCGAGATCATGCCATGCGCATCATGGCCAAGTATGACTTCAAGATAGTTGCCACCTGGGAATCGAAAAAAGACAATCGAACCGAGTTCGTTTATCTGCTTGAATGGCCTGACAGGGAAACCATGGCCGATCGTTGGGAGAAATTCCTGCGGGACCAGGAATGGATTAAGATCAAGAAGGAGACGGGTGAAATGTACGGACCGCTCGTCGGCGAGATACAGGATCGCACCTTGTATCTGACGGATTATTCACCCCGTAAGGCGTTGGCAAAATGAGGCTGGTCGTCGCAATGGCTGGCTGTTCTTCAGCCGCGTAAAATTGCCTCGAAAAATTTCGCAAAAAGACTTGCACGTGCAATAGTGATATAGTTGACTATATCACTATATGAGACGCAGCGCTCAATCGAAGCCGGTCCGCTCGCGCTCGGCAAAAGGGCTGTCTGGAGCACCGAATGAATCGTGAATGGAATGACACTCAACCAATCTATCGCCAACTTCGCGATCGGGGCGTGCATATGATTCTCGATGGCGTGCTCAATGAAGGCGATCCGTTGCCATCGGTGCGCACTGTCGCAGCCGAGTTCCGGGTCAATCCGCTTACTGTGCTGAAAGCCTATCAGCAATTGGTCGATGAGGACCTGGTCGAGATGAAGCGCGGCCTCGGCATGTTCGTCAAACCGGGTGCGCGTGATCAGTTGCTGAAAGGCGAACGCCAGAAATTTCTAACCGACGAATGGCCGCGGATCGCGGAAAAGATCGAGAGGCTCGGTCTCACACAAAGAGAGCTGGATGCCGCAGCGGCGCGCCGCTCGTCATCGAGAGAAACGTTAATGCCATGGCGACGATAGAAGCACGCGGTCTTCGCAAGACGTTCGGCACGACTGTAGCGCTGGACGGCATCGATTTGCATGTCGAAGAAGGTCGCATCCTCGGAATGATCGGTCCGAATGGCGCAGGCAAGACAACTGCGCTCAATGCGATTCTCGGGCTCACATCATACGAGGGAGAATTGAAAGTGCTCGGTCGCGATCCGTGGACGAACCGCGACGAGCTCATGCGCGACGTCTCGTTCATTGCCGATGTGGCGGTGTTGCCGCGCTGGATTCGCGTCTCGCAGTTGCTCGATTACGTCGCCGGCGTGCATCCGCGATTCGATCGCGCCAAGGCGGAAAGTTTTCTGGCAAGAACAACGATCAAACGCACGAGCAAGGTCAGGGAACTATCGAAGGGAATGGTGGCGCAGTTGCATCTCGCGATCGTGATGGCGATCGACGCGCGCTTGCTCGTGCTCGATGAGCCGACGCTTGGCCTGGACATTCTATATCGCAAACAGTTCTACGACTCGCTGCTGAACGATTACTTCGATCGCAGCCGCACGATCATCGTGACAACACATCAGGTGGAAGAGGTCCAGGACGTTTTGACGGACCTCATGTTCATCGACCGTGGCCGGATCGTGCTCGAGTGCAGCATGGAAGAATTCGACTCGCGTTACCTCGAAGTGATGGTGAATCCCGAGCACCTCGCCGCCGCACGCGCCCTCAAACCGATGCACGAACGGCCGGTTTTCGGGCGCAGCGTGCTGTTGTTCGATCGCGTTGACCGCGACCAACTCGAAACGATGGGCGAGGTGCGCCGCCCGAGCATTGCCGATCTGTTCGTCGCCGTGATGAGTCCGCATTCACAAAACGTTGCCGTTTCCGGTTCACTCCGACGTGACGAGCCGGCGGGGCAGGCAGATCAAGTAGAGCGAGCAGCTACGAACTGAACGCTGCTCTCGAATACCGTGCATGAATCTAACCGCTGCAATCGAATCTGCGATCGCGGGTCAGCGACCCCGGCTACAGACCGACTGCACCGCAGCCGTTCTATTGGTCGGTGCGGCGGGAACTTTGGGAGAACCGTTCGATTTACGTCGCGCCGATACTCGTTGCCATTGTTGTGTTGTTCGGTTTCCTCGTCAGCACGATTGGGCTGCCGGAACGCCGCCGCGCAGCTTTGCTGCTGCTCGATCCTGCAAAAGCGCGGGCTGCAATCGAAGCGCCGTATGACATGGCGGCAATCATGTTGATACTGACTGCCTTCATTGTTGGCGTGTTCTATTGTCTCGACGCGCTGTACGGCGAACGCCGCGATCGCAGCATCCTGTTCTGGAAATCGCTGCCGGTATCCGATCGCACCACATTGCTCTCGAAGGCCACAATCCCGCTGGTCGTTCTGCCGCTGGTAACGTTTCGCGATCGTCGTGGCGACGCAGTTGGTCATGATGCTTTGGACCAGCGTGCTTCTGATAAGTCATGGCATGAGCCCTGCATCGACCTGGACATATGTTCCGCTGTTTCAGAATTCGTTCATTCTTCTTTACGGATTAGCCGCGATTGCTCTTTGGCACGCGCCGATCTATGGCTGGGCTCTGTTGATTTCAGGCTGGGCGCGGCGAGCAACTTTTCTTTGGGCAATCTTGCCGTTTTTCGCGATCGCGTTTTTCGAGAAGATCACATTCGGCACTTCGCATTTCGCCTCGATGTTGAAAGACCGTTTGATGGGATTCGCACCGACGGCCTTCGCTTTTAACATGCATTCCGTAAACTCCCCACAACTCACCCCCGGCACATACCTGAGCGCGCCGGGTCTTTGGCTCGGATTGATATTCGCCGCGGCATTTCTCGCTGCAGCAATCCGGCTACGCCGTTATCGCGGGCCGCTCTGATCGACTTTGCACCGCGTAACAACCAACAACGGAAGAGAAGTCCATGCACCCACTCAAGAAAAGCCGCGCGCATCGCCGGCGCGCGTATATCTATCGATGGTATTTACCGCGCCTTTCAGTCTCATTTATGTTCCCAGCAAACTCATCGTGCGCGGGGACGCCACCGCAACCGCCAGCAACATCCTCGCTCACGAAACGATGTTTCGTCTTTGCGATCCTCGGCTGATCTTGTTGGGCAGGTGATTTTCATTTGCCTCGCCATCGCGCTCTATCGGTTGCTGAGCAGTGTAAACAAGACCTGGGCTGCTGTTGATGGTTGCGCTTTGTTTTGGTCTCGGCCGCCGTCGGATTTCTCAACACGCTGAACAATATCGCTGGCTCTGATTCTCTTTCGCGGCGCCGATTTCTCTGCCGTCTTCGACAAAGCTCAGCGCGACGCGCTCGGGCATGTCTGTTCATCCGTCTGCACAGTCAGGGAATCTTCATCGACGAGATCTTTTGGGGTCTGTGGCTCTTTCCCTTTGGGCTGCTGGTCTTTCGCTCCGGGTTTCTGCCGCGGTTCATCGGCGTTTGGCTAATGATCAACTGTTTCGGCTATGTGGCTCTCAGCGTTATCGCGTTGTTCTTCCAGCTTACTACGGACGCCGCTTTCAACTGGTCGCAACCGGTCCTGTTTGGCGAATTGGCAATCATGCTCTGGCTTTTGATTAAGGGCGCGAAGGTGCCAACAGCCGCTTCAAGCACGCTTCAGCCGGCGACGGCAGCCTGATCTTCTCGTTAGGCCGATGAAAATAAAGCTGTATTCTAAAGTGGATCACGCGCGCGATTTTGGTCGGGTTGATCTCTGGCGTTCCTGGTCGGGGTTCATCGCCTACTGGAGATCGACTAACGATTGCGATCGCAGAGACTGCTTTGGTCAATCCGATGAAAGCCATTCGTTTTTGCGAGTATGGTTCACCTGACGTTCTCAAGTTTGAAGACGTTGAAAAGCCTGTTCCGAATGACGATCAAGTCTTGATCAAAGTTCGCGCGGCTTCCCTCAATTTTATTGATCCGGGCGTGATGCGAGGGCCGTGGCCGCTTCGCCTGATGATCCGGGCTGCGCAAACCAGAGAAGACACGGCTAGGCAACGATGTGGCCGGCCAGGTTGAAGCGGTTGGCAAAAACGTGACGCTGTTCAAAGCGGGCGACGAAGTCTTTGGCGTGGCTCGTCCTACTCTTGCGGAGTATGCGTGTGCTCGCGAGCGAGCATTGGTTATTAAGCCAGCTAATGTGACGTTTGAACAAGCGGGCTCTGTAGCTTGGGCGGGATTCACCGCCTTGCAGGGTCTTCGCCAAGGTAACATTCAGCCGGGGCAAAAGGTCCTGATCAACGGCGCAACGGGAGGCGTGGGCACTTTCGCTGTCCAGATAGCGAAGTCATTCGGCGCGGAAGTAACGGGCGTATGCAGTACGGGAAAAGTGGATCTTGTCCGATCAATCGGCGCGGATCACGTCATTGACTACACCAAAGAGGATTTCACCAAAGGTGACCAGCGTTACGACGTGATTTTTGATAACGTTGGCAACCACTCCTTCTCAGATCGCCGCCGGGTCTTAACTCCTAATGGCATCTGCGTCCTTGCCGGAATCGGAGGAGCAGGACTACACCCGGAAACGTGGGGGCGTATAGTTGGGAATTTCAAAGCGGATCTGTTGTCGCGGTTCGTCCGTCAGAAGTTCGTCAGGTATGTTACGAAACTGGACAAAGAGGATCTGAAGTTGTTGAGCGACCTCATGCAAACGGGGAAGGTGACACCCGTCATCGACCGGACTTACAAGTTGAGCGAGACCGCGGAGGCGATGCGGTACTACGAAACAGGACGCGCTCGAGGAAAAGTCGTTATCACTGTGGAGTAACAACTAGCTGACTAGCTGGAGAAGAACGAAATGACAATGAACACGATCGACAATTCGCAACGCACCGCCGCAAAGATCGCGGGCATGCAGCGGCCTGCTCACTTTCGCGATCGTGGTCATCGGCAACTACGTGCTGCTCAATCCTCTCGTTGTTCCCGGCGATGCCGTGGCGACAGCTCAGAACATCGTGGCGCACCAAACACAAGTTCGCGCATCACGGTTGTTTGCTTTCTGACTTACAGCCTGGGCGTTGTCGTTCTCCTCACCGCGCTTTACGTGATTCTTAAGCCCATCAATCCCGGCCTCGCGCTGGCCGGAGCACTCTTCCGCTTGGTGTTCGCGTTGTTGTGGCTTCTTGCGCCGCTCAATCTGCTCGGCGCGCTGCGGCTCTTGAGTAACGCGAATTACTTGCAAGTTTTTGAGCCGGATCGATTGCAGGCATTGGCGCGATTACATCTCGGCGCGAATTTCGATGCCTACTATGTGGGCCTGCCTTTCTTCGGATTGGCGGCCACTGTTTGCGCCTGGTTGTGGCTCAAGTCGAACTACATCCCGAGAGGATTGTCGATCTTCGGCGTGATCTCCTCCGCCTGGTGCGTGCTCTGCGCTTTTGTTTTCCTCATCTTCCCGAACTTCAACAAAATCGTTAACGACTACATCTTCGATTCACCGATGGCCATCTGTTCGAACTCGTGCGTGAGTCTTTGGCTTTTGTTTAAAGGATTACAGCCATCTAGGATAGCTACAGCATTCCGCACCACGCGCCAAATAGAAACATTTAGATCATCTCAAACCTTCGCATTACACTCTTATGAAAATACTCACTGCTATTATCAATTGTTCATTCTTACTTGGCAGCGTCGTTTTTGCATCCTCGTTGCAGGAACAAAACAAGGCACTCGCGAAACGAGCATTCGAAGAACTCCTCAGCGGGGACGATTCGAACTCGCAGAGCAACTTTATGCCAAAGACTTCGTCAATCACGGCATCCATCGAGATATCAGCTTGGCAAGAAGACCAGGCGGCGCTTGAAAGGCTGGCATCGAGGCATTCCCGGACGTGGTCATCGTGCCTAAGAAGCTGATCGCTGAAGGCGACCTGGTTGCGGTCTATTGGATTGCGCGCGGCACCAATACCGGCACAGGTAACGGCTTGCCAGCCACCGGGAAGAAAGTGGAACAGGCCGGGATTACGATTTGGCGAATTGTCGATGGAAAGATCAAAGAGGAGTGGTCTGCATTTGATCAACTTTCAATGATGCAACAACTCGGACTTCTGGATCAAAAACCAAGCGGCGCTAGGTGACACCGATGCAACTGACAAGAAGAAGGAATGAAGCCAGAACTATGAACGATGAAACCCAGAAGCAAAGCGCCCGTACGTAAGCAGTATGGAAGCAGCGTACGTTCAAAATGGATCTAGCTAGGCGCGATTCTAGTGCTGTTGCTGCTCTGCAGTCCTGTGGGGCTTCATCGCCTACTGGACGATCGACCAACGACTGCGACCGCAACGCTGCTACTCCAGCCAATCCGATGAAAGCTGTTGTCTATTGCGACTATGGTATAGCCAATCTCAAGCTTCAGGAGATCGAAAAGCCGACTCCGGCGGACGATCAGGTCCTGGTCAGAGTTCGCGCGGCATCCGTTAAATCCGCTTGATGGACACTTCGTGCGAGGAATGTGGCTCATGCGGCTGATGGGCGGTGGGCTGCGCAAACCAAAGGACACGCGGCTGGGCGTCGATTATGCAGGAACAGTTGAGGCAGTTGGCAAAAACGTCACGCAATTCAAGCCTGGCGATGAAGTGTTTGGCGGGCGCACCGGTGCGCTTGCGCAGTATGTTTGCCCTCGCGCCGATCGCGCGATCGCGCTGAAGCCGGCCAACATCACATTTGAACAAGCAGCATCTGTCGGTGTGGCTGGAATCACTGCATTACAGGGTCTCCGCGACAAGGGACACGTTCAGGCAGGCCAGAAGGTGCTAATCAACGGCGCGTCGGGCGGCGTAGGCACTTTCGCAGTGCAAATTGCAAAATCCCTTGGCGCAGAAGTGACCGGCGTTTGCAGCACGCGCAATACCGATCTTGTGAAATCGTTCGGCGCCGATCACGTGATCGATTACACGAAAGAAGATTTCACCAAGGGCGACCAGCGTTACGACGTGATTTTCGACAACGTGCAGAATCACACGTTTTCCGAGCGGCGGCGCGTTTTAACTCCAAATGGCATCTGCGTCCTCGTCGGCCTCGGTGGAGCGGGCTGGCACGAGGACACGTTGACGCATCTGATCCGGTCGTTTACAACGCCGTTAATGTCGAAGTTCACGAGTCAAAAGTTCGGTTTCTTCGTCGCACAACTGAACCACGACGATCTGGCGTTCTTCGCGGACCTCATGCAATCAGGAAAAGTCACGCCCGTGATCGACAGGACTTACAAGTCCCTGGGCGAGGTGCAGGACGCTCTTGAATATTTGGAACAAGGCCACGCTCGGGGAAAAGTGGTAATAGCTGTGGAATAACAAGCGAATCTATAGGCTAACAAGTCAAAGGATGAGTTATGAAAATGTCTAAAGCGCATACTGAAATGGATTGCAGGTGACGATTCTAGTGTTATTGCTCCTCGCATTCCTGGCGGGGTTCATCGCCTACTGGAGATCGACGAACGACTGTGGCCAGACCGCTGCTCCGACGAATCCGATGAAAGCCATCGTCTATTGCGACTATGGTGTAGCCAACCTCAAGCTTGAGGACGTTGAAAAGCCGACGCCAGCTGACGATCAGACTCCTGGTCAGAGTTCGCGCCGCATCGGTCAATCCATACGACTGGCATTTCGTTGAAGGCACGCCTTACGTCATGCGTGCGATGGGTGTTGGGCTGCGCAAACCAAAAGACACACGACTTAGGTGTCGATTTTGCAGGAACGGTGGAAGCCGTCGGCAAAAACGTTACCCAATTCAAACCCGGCGATGAAGTCTTCGGCGGACGCGGCGGCGCGTTCGCGCAGTATGTTTGTCCGCGTGCAACCCGAGCAGTCGCGTTGAAACCGGCGAATGTGAGTTTTGAGGAAGCAGCTTCGGTCAACATCGCGGCAATCACCGCATTGCAGGCGCTGCGCGATAAAGGAAAAGTTCAACCGGGGCAAAAAGTTCTCATCAACGGCGCGTCCGGCGGCGTCGGCACGTTTGCCGTCCAAATCGCGAAATCGTTAGGCGCGGATGTGACCGGCGTTTGCAGCACGCGCAATGTCGATCTTGTCAAATCGCTCGGCGCCGATCACGTGATCGATTACACCAAAGAAGATTTCACCAAGGGCGCGGAACGTTACGACGTCATGCTCGACAATGTTGGAAATCGTTCCCTGTCCGAATGCAGACAGGTCCTAACTCCCAACGGCAAATACGTCCTCATCGGCGGCGGAGGCGCAAACGAGCAAGGTTTTCTTGGCGGGCTGGGCAAAGCGCTATGGGCGATGGTGTTTTCAAAGTTCGTCAACCAGCAGATGGGCATGATGATGGCCGACGCGAATCAAAAGGACCTCACTGTCCTCGCCGATATGATGCAGTCCGGGAAAGCTGAAACCGGTGATCGACCGCACTTACAAATCGTTAGAGCGAAGTCCCCGACGCGATCCGGTATCTCGAACAAGGCCACGCGAGAGGAAAAGTGGTAATAACCGTGGAATAACCTCGCGCGTTTAAAAACCTCGCTTTTGCTCGAAGAACCTGATCATGTTGTCACCTCAGATGAAAATGTTGCGCGTTCTCGCCATCGGCGCTCGCTTGCTGGGTGTTGCGTTGCGGCGGAGCCGACTTGGAATCCGGCTGACGCCGTGAAGGAAGCCGAGCAAGACATTCGCGCAGGGCATATCAAGTTTTATTGGGCGGGTAGCATTGCGTCCAGACCAGTGGGTGTCCCGTTCGAGGTAGCTAAAAATTATCCCAAGGCGAACGCTGGAATTGGCTGTGTCACCAACGACATACCACTTCGAGAACGACAGGAAGAATATGCCCGCCGGTACAACGAGAAGATTTTCGCCTACGTCAGTCAGAAGCATTAATGCGCACTGCCTTCTCATTGTCGCTTTGATTGCTGCCGAACATCGCACTGGCGCTTCCGGACGATGCGACTTTATCGCGGCTTCTTGTTGGAACGTGGCACGGTCATCGACACGATACTCAATATCGCGCTGACGGGACTTGGATCATGGATCCACCGGACGAAGGCGATAACACGCGCGGAAAATGGCGGATCGAACATGGCCGGTTGATCGAGACCTGGCGATTTACCGATGAGATCGTCGGATTCGTCGTCTGTAGAAGAAATCATCGAGCTCACTGACAAAGATTTTTAAGTCCCGCATCATTTCACAGGAGGGACCGGGTAAGCCCGAGGGTCAGGTCCTTCCGAGCGAAATTTTCACTGTGACGCGTGTGACTGAGAAGAATAGATAGGTCAGGATCCGCGTGCATCGAAGCGCTCGTAGGGCTGATTGGAAATGAGAGCGGTGCGACTCGTGCAGGTCGGAAAACCGCTCGAGAATGCGGACATTCCAATTCCGGAGATCGGATCGTCGGACGTTTTGATTCGCGTTGCGGCTGCCGGCATCTGTCACTCGGATGCGCATTATCGCGCGGGCATTTCCAAAATTGATCGTTTACCGCTGACTCTCGGGCACGAAGTCGCGGGTCGCGTGGAGGAAGTCGGCAGCGATGTGACGCACCTCTCAGCGGGAGACCGCGTTTGCGTACATTATTTGGTCCACTGCGGAAGCTGCGAGTTTTGTGTGCGCGGCTTGGAACAGTTCTGTCGCAGCGGACAGATGATTGGCAAACATCGGGACGGCGGTTACGCGGAATTCATCAAAGTTCCCGGCGCGAATGCGTTTCCGCTTCCCGATGAGATTCCATTCGAAGTCGGCGCAATCATGATGTGCTCGTCGGCAACTGCGCTTCATGCTCTGAACAAGGCGCGCTTCAAAGCCGGCGAGTCGATTGCGATTTTTGGCTTCGGCGGACTCGGATTTTCGGCATTGCAATTGGCACGCGCTTTCGATTGCGAAGATGTCTACGTGGTTGAAATCAATCCTGCGAAGCTCGCGTCAGCCGCCAGCATGGGAGCTATCGCGATCGACGCCAGGTCCGCAGATCCGGTCGAGCAAATCAAAGAGGCAACCGCTGGAAGAGGAGTCGATGTCGCACTCGAATTGATCGGCTCTGCAAAAACCATGCGCCAGGCCGTGCTCTGCCTGGGCCCTCTCGGACGCGCCGCTCTTGTCGGATTAACCGCCGAATCGATGTCGATTCATCCGTACACTGAGTTGATCAACAAAGAAGTGGAGATCATCGGCGTCTCCGATCATCTCGCGACTGAACTTCCAGCACTCATCGAATTCGCGCGCAGCGGAAAACTTCGATTTCCGCCAGAGACATTGCGCGTCGTCGACCTCGACGCCGCCCAAATCAATGCGGCACTAGACGCACTTCAGGATTCCATTGATCACGTCAGAACGGTAATAAAGTGGCGAAGTGACGCGTGACGAGTAGAGAACGCCAAACTGATCTGCAGCCTCTCCTCATCGTTCAGGAGAGGATCAAGGTGAGAGTCGCCCGATTTAACGCTTTAACGATTCAACGATTTGACAGATTTGCGCAGCCAAACCACATGAATCTCAACGACCTCGCCAATCTCGGACAGATCATCGGCGCTGTTGCGGTCGTGATCTCGTTGTTCTATGTCGCTTCGCAAATTCGGCAGAACACCAACGCAGTTCGATCGGCCACCGCTGCAGACGGTGCACGAGCATTTCGCCAAATGGTATCACTTGGTTGCCGCCGACGATGAGCTTGCCCAAATCGTTGCGAAGGGATTGCGCGACTACGGATCGCTTTCCGAAAAGGAGAGAGTTCGGTTTATCGCGGCCTTCATGTCGTTCCTGTCTTATTCGCAGAATGCGTTTCTGAAGTGGCGCGAAGGATTGCTCGCGTCGCCGCTGTGGATGGGTTGGCAGCATGTCATCATGAACCTCGTCGGCGCGCCGGGTGGTAAGGCATTTTGGAAAGACCGGGCTTATATGTTTGGCGATGAATTCCGCCGATACATCGAAAGCGATCTCATGAAAAGAGAGCCGCATCCCGACGCGAAACCAATGGGCGCTTTGCGATTGGTCAATCCGCCAACTAGGTTCTATGTCGTAACTGTGGCTAGCTTGCGTAGTCGGCGATGGCTTTAGCCACGTCGAGCGTGGAGGCTTTGCCGCCCATGTCGTAAGTGCGCACCTTTGCCTTCCGCGATCACGCGAGCGATGGCGTTTTCAAGACGCGTGGCCATGTCGGTTTCCTTTAAGCCAATCGAGCATCAGCTTCGAGGTTAAGAGCATCGCGATTGGATTCACCTTGTATTGGCCGGCGTATTTCGGCGCAGAGCCGTGCGTCGGTTCGAACACGGCGTAGTTGTCGCCGAGATTGGCGCTCGGCGCGAAGCCGAGTCCGCCGACAAGACCGGCGCACAAATCGCTGACGATGTCGCCGAACATGTTTTCCGCTACGAGCACCGAGTAATCCTGCGGATTCTTGAACATCCACATGCAAATGGCGTCGATGTTCGCGTCGTCGGCGCGGATGTCGGGATAATTCTTGGCCACGTCGCGGAAGCAACGCATCATCAAGCCGCCGGTCTCGCGCAGCACATTCGGCTTTTCGATCAGCGTGACGCGTTTGCGTCCGGTTTTCTTGGCGAACTCGAACGCTTGTTTGCAGATGTTGGTGCAACCTTGCTTGCTCATGATGCGAGTGGAGAGCGCGATGTTTTCCAGTCCCGCCTTGTCTTTCCACTTCTTCATTTTCGGATTTGCGCACAGCGCGGTGTAAACCGATTCCGGCAACGGGAAAAACTCCACGCCGCCGTACATGCCTTCGGTGTTTTCTCGAAACACGACCTGATCGATCGGCACGTCTTCGCCGCTCGGATTCGTGATCTTGTTGCCGCGATAATTCAGCGGGTTGCCCGGATAACTTTTACACGGCCGCATGTTGGTGTGGAGGTTGAACATCTGACGCAGCCCGACGATGGGCGAAAAATAGACCAGCCCTTTGTCCTTCAGTTCCGGCGCCAATTCTTCCTTCGCTTCCGATTGCGGTTTGCTCGTGATGGCGCCGAAGAGACCGCAGGTCGTTTCCTTGAGCGCTTTGACGGTGCGATCGGGAAGCGCGTTGCCTTCCTTGCACCAAAATTCCCAGCCGATGTCGCAAGGCACATACTCGGCATCGAGTTTCATCCGATCGAGAACGATGCGCGCCGCTTCCATCACATCGTTGCCCACGCCGTCGCCGGGCATCCACGCAATTCTGTATTTAGCCATAGGAAGGCGACTTTATCGGCGATCGCAGCGCCGCAAGCTGCGACACGCGATCGTCGAACGCGATTGGCGAGCACAGAGGTCGCGAGCTGCATTCAGAGCTCGGAAGACCTGCTGTCGCGTATCAGCTGTTCGCAGCGTGCGCTCGCGAGCACCGATCCACGCTATTTCGCGCGCAGACGTGACGCCACCAGCTTTTCGGCGCCGCCGGCGACGATCAATTCCTGCGCGGCGGGACTGAGCGGCGGGAAGGGGAATGATTTTCCGTCGACGGTGAGGATTGATTTGGCGTAGTCGATTGTGATTTCTGGGCCAACTGTTGTCGGTGCACGATCAGTCAACGTATCGCGCAAGTGCGTGACCAACTCTGGGCATTCGAAGACGACGAACCCGTTATTGAACGCGTTGCGCTTGTAGGTTTCGGAAAAACTGCCGGCGATGACGCACGGGATTCCTTTGAACTTCAGCGCGGTCGCAGCCTGTTCGCGGCTCGAGCCGCTTCCAAAATTGAGTCCGCCCACGACGACGTCGCCCTTTTGATAAAGCGTGTTGAAGTTCGGATCGTAATTTTCAAATGTCACCGCCGCCATCTGCTCCGGCGTCATGTCGTCGCGGTAAGTGTGTTTGCTGCCGTAAATGCCGTCCGTGTTCAAATTGTCTTTGTCGATGAACAGAACGCGGCCGCGCACGCTGGACGGAAAACCTTCCATGATCTGCACCGATGCCGCTGGCCTCGGTTTTCTTTCAGGGCGCCGAATCGCTGATGCCTGCGGGGCGCTCGGCTGAAATTTGTTGGCGCGCAAATGAATCCGGCCAACGCGCTGGCGGCGACGACAGCGGGCGAAGCCAGATAAACGAACGCGTCGCGATCGCCCATGCGGCCTTTGAAATTGCGATTCGTGGCGCTGATTGCGGTCTCGCCTTTTGCACCAGACCGCGACCCAGTCCGATGCACGCGCCGCAACCGGGCGGCAACGGAATTGCGCCAGCACCGATCAGCGTCTGCCAGTCACCATTGGACTCGGCGCGCGCCTGCGTCTCGGCGCTGGCCGGGGCAAGATAAAATTCAACACCGTCGGCGACGCGTCCGCCCCGGGTGCGAATGACTTCCGCGGCGTCGTGCAAATCTTCGAAGCGCGCGTTCACGCACGAGAGCAAATACGCCTTCTGAATCGGCACACGTTTCCGTTCCATTTCCGGCAGCGAAACCATCGTTTTCACTTCGTTAGGCCCGGACACATGCGGAACCACCGTCGCGAGATCCAGCTCAAGCTCGATCGCATACTCGCGCGTCGGGATCGGCGCTGAGTTCGCTGCGATTTTTCCACCACTCGTCGATATCGGCGTTTGTGTAACCGGACCGACTCTTCGCGCCGCGCGTTCCCGGGCGTTTCGGATTGGTGAACTCGGGAACGCGCGAGCGCAGATAGTTCACCGTCACTTCATCGAATGGAAACACGCCTGCGAGCGCGCCCCATTCCGTAGTCATGTTGGCAATCGTCATTCGCGCTGACATTGGAAGATTCGCTGCGCCGTCGCCGACGAATTCCACTGCGTGATTGAGCACCTCGTCTTTGTTGAACAGTCCGCATAACGCGATGATCACGTCCTTGCCGACCACGCCCGGCGAAAGTGTTCCCTTAAGCACGACTTTCGCGACCGGCGGAACCTGCCACCATGTAACTCCGGTTGCCCAAATGCTCGCGGCATCGGTGCGCACGACCGGCGTCCCGAGTGCCGCCATCGCGCCATATAAATTCGAGTGCGAATCGCTGGCGACCACCATCGAGCCCGGAACGACGTAGCCCTGTTCGACCATCACTTGATGGGAAATGCCGGTTCCCGCTGGGTAGAAATCGATGCCGTGCTCGCGCGCGAACGCCTCGATCTTCGCATACTTCGCCAGATTTTCGGGCGAAGTATTTTGGATGTCGTGATCGATCGCGAACACTGGCTGTGCCGGATCGGCAATCGATGTCGCGCCGATCTGCTTGAATTTCGGAATCACCGCGCCGGTGTTGTCATGCGTCATCACGTGGCGCGGGCGAATCGAGATGAAATCGCCGCTGCGCACCTGCTGTTCCCGGAGCAAGTCCATCCGCATGACGCGCCGCAATCTTCTCAACAAGTGTAAGTCCCATATCACTTTGAGTTACCGCGACGAATCACACGAATTCATTCGAGCTGGCGAAGAACTCGATCATTTCGACCGATTCCCAGAGAATAGATCGAGATGTTCGCTTCGCTCAGCATGACAGTCCTAATTGATGACGCGGAGATTCGCGTCAATCCTGTGTTTCGTAGGCATCACTTTTTAGCGGCGCGTTTTCCGAGGAACTTTGCGATATCGAAGTCCACAAAATCGGCGTGATGAAAAATGATTGATTCGATCGAGCGCTCGACCTTGTCGCCCTCGTGACTGTGCGTGGCGATGATGTGCAGCACTTCGCCGGGAATGCCGTGCTTGTAGGCGAGCGCGACGCCGCTGAACGGATGACGCACCTGCTGCCCGAATTTTCCCTGGATCACTTTGCCTGACGCGTCCTTATCATACTCGAGCGGTTTGCCCACATCGGCCAGGAGCGCACCGGCGATGAGATAGTCGCGCTGGATGGGAATGCCGCAGCGGAACGATTTCTCTAGAACATCCGCGATGGCGATGCATTGCCGCGCGCAGGAATTGAGATGCTCGACGAAAGTCATATCGATATCGCCGGCCAGCAGCGTGAACTTCACCGCGCGCAGTTCGTCGAAAGTCCAGCCCTTGCCGCCGCATCCCGTGGTAATGGCTTCGCTCCAGACCGCCGCCACCTTTTCGCGCAGTGACTTGTCTCTTGATCTTCCTCAATGCTGGGAAAGAGTTGCGCGATTTGTAGTGACGCCGTAGTTGGTTCCGTTGGTTTGTTGTCATGGTGATTACCTCGATTTCAGTCGATATTTTTGAGGCTTTGAAGCGGTTCTTTCGATTATTTTTCTGGCTTCCAAATCAAGCTTAACGGTTTCGCCATACCAACTGATATTTCCTGAGAACTTGCCTTTTAAGCTCTTATTAAGGCGGCTGAACAATTCGGTGTGCGTGAGGTCATTTTTCGCAGGGCTGACAGGATAGCCTTCTTGAGCGTGTCGTATTTTTTCTGTCGATATTCTTCCCGCTTTTACCCAGTGGGTGTTTCGTCAGTATTTTTTCGGCGGTCATTTTCCTTCTCTTTCTTGATACTCCTGTTCGCACTGACATTCATGTCGCTGAACCTCACAAGCATGCGTTTGGGCCGGCTTTGGTCAATTAGGCATCAGCCCGGGTTGAATTGTAATTTGTTTAATGCAGACTTCCCAGCGTCGTTCCTGAAAGCCTGGAGCCCAGCTAGATTGCTCATGCCAACCTACGATTATTCGTGTCAGAAGTGCGGGCAGACTTTCGAAGCGTTCCAGTCAATGCGCGATGAACCGTTTCGCGAATGTCCGAAGGAGCTTTGCCGGTTGCCAAAGTGGGGACACGGGAAGGTGAAACGTTTACTCGGCACGGGCGCGGGTCTGATTTTCAAGGGCTCGGGATTCTACAGCACTGATTATCGCAGCGAATCATACAAAGCAGCTGCCAAAAGGAATCTGCGCCGAAAGCATCCGAAGGCGGCGACAAATCCTCAAAAACCGAGCCAGCAAAAACTTCTTCGTCCGGCGAGACGAAGGCAGCTGAGAAGAAATCAGCAAAAGAATCCGCCTGATGTTTTAGCAACAGCCGCGCGAATTTGCCCTAACGCGGAATCGATCCGAGAGAGATTTGGATCGGGTGCGCTTAACCCTTTGGCAATTTTTGCAGCTGCTCGATGAACGCCTCCGGGCCACCGGGGAAATAACCATCGAACTGCCACACCTTTTGGCCGCTGCTGTTCAGCACGACGATGGTGGGAAATCCAAGAACTTCGTACTGCTGGGCCAGTTGCACGTTTTGCTTTTTCTCCTCTGTAGGCTGGGATTTTCTGCGAGGAAAATCGAGCTCCACCAGCACGAGATTATCGTGCGCGTAGTCTTTGAACTTCGGCTGCGAGAAAACGTCCTTGTCGAGTTTGATGCACCACCCGCACCAGTCAGATCCTGTAAAATTGAGGAACAGAAGTTTGTGGTTCGCCTTCGCCTCTTCCTGCGCCTTGTTGTAATCATGCAGCCAATCGGATTCCGCTCGCGCGAAGGCAGCGAAAACAAGCGAGACTGCGGCTGCGACGAGAAATAATCGAGGGGTTTTCACTCCACCATCTTCGATGCAGTTGCAGCCCGGCGCAAGAGCGGTGCAACGCACCGCCCGGGGCAGCTATTATTTTTCAAGCCTGCAACAGCCCGACGCGGCAACGCCGGGCTATCGGAGGAAATCCTGATCTACTTCAGATGCTTCGAGACGAGTTTGGTCATCTCGAACATGCTCACCTGGCTCTTGCCATTAAATACCGGCCTGAGCGCGTCGTCGGCGTTGATCATGATTCTTTTCTTTTTGTCCTGCAGACCGCGCCTCTTGATGTATGCCCAAAGCTTTTTGTAAGCTCCGGCCGTGATAGCGGCTGTCGAACCGACGACGGCAGCAAGCTTATCGTCCGGCTGGACCGGTCTCATGAAGGCGGGATTCGGTTTGCGCTTGGAAGTTTTTTTGGTTTTCGGCATGGACGCTGACTAACGTTTCGCCTGCGGGAGAGCAAGACTAAATTTGAGCTAAATTAAAAATTTTTATTGCCGGTCTTCCCGGCGCACGACGATTGCTGCCACATCATCGGGAGCAGTCTTCGCAGAATTCTCGGGAGCTGTTTGCGCTACGATCCGTTTGAGCAACGCCTCCGCGGTGGGCGCGGAATGATCCAGAACTTTTTCGAGCTGCCCCGGAGTCACCCGATGGCGCTCATCTTTCGTCCAGCGGAACAAGCCATCAGTGTAGAGGAGGAAAGCATCGCCGGGCTCAAGATCGATCACTGTTTCAGTGAATGCCGTTCGTTTGATCAAGCCCAGTGGCGGCGCGACCGAAGCGATGGATTCTGTTGTGCCGTCGTGATGAACAACCAAGAGCGACGGGTGCCCTGCGCCAACGACCTGAGCCTGTCCGGTTGCGGGATCAAGGGCAACACACATCGCAGTCATGAATGAGCGTCGCGCCGAAGATGCTGCGAAAATCATTATCCACAGCTTCCATCAAGCTGGCCGGCGAATCGTGATCCATGCTGCCGTGGTGAAAAGAAGTTTTGCCAGCGTTGTAAGCAACGCGGCAGCCGCACCGTGCCCTGTGCCATCTGCGATCCAGAACAATACCCGGCCGTCCTTCATTCGGAGCCAGCCATAGATGTCGCCGCCGACCTGGATGACAGGATGGTAGCACGTTGCGATCTGCCAACCCGGCAGCAGCAGCGGTTTCTGTGGTATCAATGATTGCTGCGTTAGGCGCGCGGCTGCCAGATCGCGCTCCAGATCGCGGCGCCATTTCTCCAGTTCATCGTTTTGCCGCTCCAGTTGTCGCCGCATTGAGCGAAGCCGAAGCTGCGTCTCGATTCGCGCCCGCAACACCGACGCATTGACAGGCTTCGTCACAAAATCGTCCGCACCTGCCTGCAGACAGGAGACCTCGCTTTGCTCGCTGCCATGTGCCGTCAGCATGATAGCCGGGATTTGGGCGACCGTCGGATCCTCGTCCGAGCGAAGGCGCCTAAGCACCTCGGCGCCGTTTAGACCTGGCATGTCGAAGTCCAGCAGCAAAAGCGAAGGCGGACGCGCGTGAATTGTCTCCAGTGCTTCAGAACCATCGTTTGAGACGCGGCAATTGTAACCAGCAGCGCTGAGTAGTTGGGCCAACACCCTGCGACTCATCGCGTCATCGTCGACGACTAAAATCTCTGCATGTGAATTGTCGCGCATCTGTACTTCGGATTCGGATTACGCACGCCGGCGTATTGTATTTGTGCTCCTCTTTGTCAACAAATCCAAGCAGCTTGAACAAAGCGTGATTTAATCATTGGCAACGAGTCTGACTCCGGATACGATTAGCCAAAATTTTCATTATGAAATTTTCAATCCCGCTTGCTCTCCTCGCGGTTTTCTTTTGGCCTCATGCGCTGAGGAGCCGCCACCACCACCGCCGCAGCACCATCGGCCGTCGGCTTACGCTCCGACCCAACCGCAAGAATACCCACCGCAGCAGCAGCCATTTAACCCGAATGGACCGGTTCAGCCAATGGCTACACCGCCGCCGGTGGTCGCATCTTCACCTCCGCCCGCGGCCGCGCCGCCGACAAAGGTGGCAAAGGGAGATTATCCCTACGGAATCCCTGTCCCCGGCAAACCGCATCTGGTGGAGAGCCCGTATTCGCCCGGCAAATATATCGATGTGGAAGGATTCCCTCCCGGCACTGAAGTGAAGGATCCTTACACCGACAAGATTTTCCTTGTGCCGTAACGCGAGCGGTCCCGGAGTTCCGCTGATGCGGGGAGTGAATGCCGGGTTAACGCTGCACAGCCTTTTATGCGAACATCCGGCATGAACATCAGGACGTTTAGATTCATTCTATGGAATTGCGGGTAAAACGGGCGCCTCGAATCGATCTCGAAATCACTGTGCCGGGCGATAAGAGCATTTCGCATCGCGCGGTGATCGTCGCCGCTCTCTCCAACGGCGTGTGCACGCTGCGCGGATTTCTACCGAGCGAAGATTGCATGCATACGGTGAACGCAATGCGCGCGCTGGGAATCAAGATCGAACAGCCTGAGCCGACCACGTTAATCGTTCATGGAAAGAAACGGGTCCTCACCGCGCCAAGCCAGGAAATCAATTGCGGCAATTCGGGCACGACCATGCGGCTTCTCGCGGGTCTGCTGGCCGGACAAAAATTTGAGAGTCGGCTGGTGGCGGGTCCGGGCTTGTCCAAACGGCCCAATGGATCGAGTGATCGCGCCGCTTTGCGAGATGGGCGCGAGCGTTGTTGCCGAAGGTCCTGACGGAACGCCGCCGTTGCGCATCCATGGCGGGTCGCTTCGTGGAATTCAATACCGCCCATCTGTGGCGAGCGCACAAGTGAAAGGCGCACTGCTTCTGGCCGGTCTCTTTGCGAAAGGCAAGACCACCGTTGAAGAACCGGTGCCGACGCGAAATCACATGGAGAAGATGCTCAATTATTTCCTGGTGCGCATCGACAACGGAAGATGACGGCAGCGTTAGCGTTTTCGGCGAGCAGGTTCCCGAGTCACGGGATTTCGACATTCCCGGCGACATCTCTTCGGCAGCGTTTTGGCTGGTTGCCGCTGCGGCGCAGAGCCGTGGACATCTGCTGATTCGCGACGTTGGATTAAATGATACGCGAACGGCGCATGCTGGGCGTGCTACTCCGAATGGGTGCGCACGTTCGAGAAGCCGTCGAGGATATCGAGCACGTTGAGCCGCGCGGGGTGGTGGAAGTCACCGGTGTGCCGCTAAAAGCCACCGTTATTCAGGGAAAGAAGTGCCACAGCTCATTGACGAGTTGCCGGTTTTGTCCATCGCAGCCGTTCTGGCGAGCGGCAAAACGACCATCCGGCATGCAGAGGAACTGCGCGTTAAAGAAACCGATCGCATTGCGGCGATCGCGCACAATCTGCGCACCATGGGCGCGCAAGTCGCCGAGCTAAGTGATGGGCTTGAAATTTATGGACCAGCGCCGTTGCACGGAGCGCGTCTGCCGAGCTTTGGCGATCATCGCATTGCCATGGCCTTTGCCGTAGCGGGCTTGTTTGCTGAAGGCGAGACGATCATTCAGGACGCCGAATGTATTCGTGAATCGTATCCGGGATTCGAAGCAGTTCTTGAAGAATTTACCAACCCGAAGCGGATGCAGGTCAGCACGCCGGTCATCGGTTCACTCGCTCCTGTGCCCGCACAGGAGGCTAATTAGGTTTCGTTAGGCACGAACTACACATGGGATCATACGCTTCCCAACACCGTGTGATCGCCATTGATGGTCCTGCTGCCTCGGGAAAGAGCAGCGTTGCGCGGAAGCTTGCTCGACAACTCGGATTTATCTACGTCAACTCGGGTGCAATCTATCGAGCGATCACCTGGCATCTTCTTCAAAACAGGATTCGGCCTGAGGAGAGCGAGCGCATCGCTGAGGCGCTGGATTCAGCAGCGCTTGCATGCGTTGTTCGAGATGGCGAGGCGCGCATCGTTGTGGACGACGTCGATCCCGCCGAGCATTTGCGTGATGACCGTGTGAACGAGAGCGTCTCTCGTGTCAGCAAATTACCGCGAGTTCGCGAAATCGTTTCAGAGAGACTTCATGACTGTGCTGAGGGGCATGACGTCGTAATCGAAGGCCGGGACATTGGATCGGTCGTTTTCCCCGACACCCCGTACAAATTCTATATCGATGCTTCTCCTGAGGTGCGTCTGCAACGTCGTGCCGCACAAGGTGAGCGCGACGAAATCACCATTCGCGATCGCGACGATGTCTCACGGGCCGTTTCACCACTCGTGAAAGCGAAAGACGCGCACGCGATCGACACTTCGCATGTGACGGTCGAACAAGTGGTGACGGAGATAATGATGCGGCTTGAGCAACTGGGTTTGCCGATTAGCGATGTTCAGATCACAAATCGCGCGCTCGGCGAATGAATTTCTATTATTGGGTTGGCTATCATTTAAGCCGGCTGGCTGGCCGATTGTTGTTTCGGTTTCGCGTCATTCATCGGGAGCGCATGATTCAAAGCGGGCCGGTGATTCTGGCGATGAATCACCAGAGCTATCTCGATCCGCCGCTGGCCGGGAGCACGTGCGATAGACCGATTTATTTTCTCGCCCGCCGAACGCTTCTGGACGTTCCGCTGTTGGGGCGGGTTTTGCCAAAGCTGAACGTGATCCCGGTGAATCAGGAAGGCGTTGATCGCAGCGCTATCAAAGCTGTGATCCGCGTGTTACAGGCCGGTAACGGCGTCCTGGTGTTCCCGGAAGGCTCGCGCACCATCGACGGCAACCTTCAAGCGGCGGAACCGGGATTGGGTTTGATAATCGCCAAAACGCTCGCGCCGGTCGTGCCGATGCGGATCTTCGGCGCTCGCGAAGCGCTGCCGCGCGGCGGCGGCCGGCTTCGGCTTGTGCCAATTACGATCGTGATTGGGGAACCGATCTTGTTTCAGCGCAGCCGATCTTGAGCCGTCAGGAAAGAATCTGTACGCCGCGAGCTGAGCGATCGCGTCATGAAGGCAATCTCCGCGCTGCGCCTGGAGTGATGCGCACTGGCCCGCTTGCGCTTGCGATGTTCACTTGGATACTGGGTAGTGAATCTGCCAGACGAAAGTACCGAAAAATCGCCAACGCCTCGAGCTCCAAAAACCGCGGTTCTGTTAATGGCAGTGATTGTGATTTGTCTGGCGATGCTGGCAGTTTTTGCCAATGTCCAGCGTTCTCGGCGTGATGCCGTCGAAGTAGTCGCAGTTAAATCGACAACTTCGCCTACGCCTCAAGAGCGTTAACTTTCGTTTGACATCGAAACCCTCTCCGATTTGTTCGTCCACCACCAAACAAGACCTAATCCACCGGTGATATGAAAAAACTTTTGCTCTGTCGTTGCTGATTCCTTTTGCGCTGGTTTGCTCGTGCCAAAAACAAGATTCAACTGCTGAACAACAACTCGCTCAACGGAAAACGGAGTTGGATGCCCGGGAGAAAGCATTGGACGAAAGAGAGAAAGCATTGGCGGAACGAGAGAAATTGGTCGCGAAACCGAGAGTTGCTCCAGTTCCTCGAATAGCCCCCGCCGAGCCTCAGCGGACGGTTCCTCCTGATCTTCAGGGCCTCATGGCAGATCCCTCACCAGCTAAGAACTGAACGAGAACAACGAATGCAGGAGCGCCTCGCCGAAAGGCAACGCAAGATGGAAGAGATACGAAAAATGAGGGTTCCGGCGGTACAACGTAACCAGGCAACGGCTCCTGCCACAGAACAAGCTGCTTCGCCGAGTCCGTCGCCTACGCCAGAGTAATTCTGAGACCTGGTTAGGCGCTCTTTCCGAAAGAGTTCGGTGAATTTGTCGACTGCATGGCAAGCTCGCGCGCGTATTGAAGGGTGTCGATGGAATCGACGTTCTTGTCGCGTCGAATCGCCTTAATTCTCGGGAAACGCAGTGCGAGTCCACTGGCGTGGCGAGTGCTAGGCTGGATTGAATTGAAAGCCACCTCGAGCACGACATTCGGGTTCACTCTGCGATAGCGGCCGTGGTCGGCTATTGTGTTTTGTTTAAAATGCTCCGTTAACTCTGCAATCTCTACATCGGTCAATCCGCTGTAGGCTTTGCCGATTGGCAAGAGTTCGCCGGTGGTTTCGTCGCGCACCGCGAACGTATAATCGCTTAACACATTGTTGCGTTTTCCGTGGCCAAGCTCCGCCGCGACAACAACCACATCCAGCGTCGCTAATTCGCGTTTCAGTTTGAACCAAAACATTCCGCGGGTGCCGGGGAGATAAAAGCTTTCGGCGTCTTTGATCATCAAACCTTCATTCAAACGCTGGCGCGCATCCTGGAAAATTTGCTCAATCTCCGCCGCAGAACGCGCTGGCGTTACGTTCGCCCTCTGAAATTGGGGCGGCAATATGAGCGTGCCGAGTTGTTCCCGCCGCTCGCGAAGCGGAGTTTTCAAGAGGGAGCGTCCGTTCATCCAGAGAAGATCGAAAATCACAAAGGCGACCGGGACATCCGCTGCCGCTCCGGCAAACAGATCAGCGGTGTCGTCCTTGCGCCCAAGCCGCTTCTGCAGATCGAAGAAGGTCAGTCGCCGCCCTTCGTCAAAAGCGATGATTTCGCCGTCAGCAATTAGCTCCTGGTCAAACTTCCTGGCTTGGTCGACCAGTTCCGGAAATTGCCCGGTAATTCGTCGCAAATCGCGCGAGAAAATCTCGACTCTATCTCTGCTGCGATGAAGCTGTGCACGAATCCCGTCGAATTTGTCTTCAACGTACACCGTCCCCGGGATCGACGAGCCGGACTGGTCGCGGTCGGCCACTTCAATAAAGCGGTTCCAGACGGCATCCGCGGTGGGTTCGGGAGTGGCGAGCATGCATTTAATAGGACGAAACATTGATAGCTCGGCACTGTGCAGCTCTTTTCGTGAGGCCAGCAGCGCCGTCCGGCCGATATCGCCTAACAACATGTTGGCCTGTTTCACTTCTTCGAGCGAAACATCAAACGCCCTGGCAATGGCTTCCTCCACCAGACCCTCGCGCAAGCCGATGCGCAGGTCGCCAGTCAAAATCTTGACCACGTACTCGCCTTCACGCGCGGATAAAATCGAAAATCGCTCTCGCAGCAGCTTTGCCTTGGCGATCGGGCCGCGCGCGCGCTGAAGATTTTGGAACAACTCGGCCGATTCGAGAATGGTGAATGGTTGCGGCGCCGTTCGGCCATCGAGAACTTCAAACGCACTCTTGCCAGCGTCGCCATGTCTGCTGGCGATTCCATGAAACTCCGAATCGCCGATTTTGGTCGCGTCCTGCAGCGCGCGGAAGATTACGGCCCATCCGACCTGCAATATGCGCGGATCGCTTTGGGCAAATGCTCTTCCGGTGAAGTACGTAGTCGCAATCGGAAGCTGCTCACTTGTTAGGCCGCGCAGGTAATCGGACAGCAACCGAATCTTCTCCAGTTTTGCCGGAGTCGCACCGATGTCTTCACCGACATTCGCGAAATCCAGAAATTCAGAGTGCTGCGTAGACTCGCAGGGAGGCCGCGCTGCGGCGGAATTTCTCGGCAGAGATTGCAGTGCGATCGCCCTTCGTCCGAAGTGCAGTTCCATCTGGTTTTCTTCAGTCAGCGCCCATGCCTCGAGGCCGCGTGCGCGAAGATCGGAGGCAAAAGCTGCGGCGAAACCATGGAGCGTCAACACTCGGCGCGGCTGCACCAGTTCGACGTACCGAAGCAAATCGTCGTAATCCGCGTGATCCGATAGAGGAAATGCCGCATCGACCTGGTAGCGATACACCGCGTGAGGATCGACAGCCCATCCACTGATCAGCGCTACACGTTTGCGCGGGATCTTCTCCAGCATGGGCGAGCGGTTCGCGCTGGGCGGACAGATCAACACTTTGCCGGCGACGTCGTTCCGATTGTATCGCACGTATTTGCAAAACGATTGCCCGAGCTGTTCGTAGATGCGCGTCATTTGATAAACCGAGCCATGCAGCATGGGGGTCAAACCGGCGCCCTCGAGCGCACAGAGGATTTCCTGCGCCTTGCCTAACGAGTAGCCCAGCAGCACCGGCACTTCACCTGCGTCAATCGTTTCGCTGCAGAACGCGACCATTCGGTCAATCACCTCTTTCGTGGGCGGGAACCGATAGCGCGGCACGCCGAAGGTTGTTTCCATCACAAGGGTGTCAGCATGACGCCACTCTGCCTGCTCGGCGGATCTGCCAGGACGCAGCTTGAAGTCGCCAGTGTAGAGCAGCGTCTGCTCACCAGCGAAAACAAGGCACTGCGCTGAACCAAAGATATGCCCGGCAGGTAATAACATCAGATCGACGCTGCGAATAGATCGTCTTTCCCCAAATGGCAGTGGATGCTCGATGCGCGAGCCCGGCAGACGGACCCGCATCAGGCGTGCTGTGCGCTCCGAAACGATCACCTCCTGGTGCGGCGCGATGTGGTCACTGTGCGCGTGGGAAACGAACGCGAAACGTTTTGCGTCCCATGGGTCCAGCCAGAAATCCTGTTGCGGCAAGTAAACACCGCGCTCGTAGCGAACTTCGATCACGCAGAAAATTACTTCGCAATTTGCGTGAGTTCCATAGCACGGCTGATGCTGATGAGCACTGTGGGTTGCGCGTTGACACCTGCCTCAAGGACCCGCTTTATTACGGAAATGAGATTTGCCGCCGCACTTCTAATTTTGACTTTCTTGGTTGTTTCCGCTCCCGGGAAGGGCGCACGGGAGGAACCCAAAGTCATCGAGAAAGTCACGGCGCTGCCGGTGGCATTGGACCCAAATTTCGAGTTTCGAAAAACCAGGCTCTTCTTCATGAGTGAGAAAGGGGGCTAAAGCCGAGTGAGAGGGCGCACGATTCGACGAGCAAGGTTGGCGGGAAATCAAACACGCCGAACCAGAAAACTTCTGTGCTTCAGGATGCGCCCATCGTTTTTGAGAGGCAATACCGTCTTTACGGCGCAGTCACCGCGGTCGATCAACGGCAGCGTTTCGGTAATTACTTCGATTTTTTGGCGGGTCAAACGCCCCTCGGATGTCACCGTGCGTCTGGAATATCGCCAGGAGAAATTGCACGAACACACCCAGGCGCAGGAGATCACATATGGAAACGTGCGCGGCACTCACAAGACTGAATTCAAGGTGATCGGCGACGATTACTTTGATGACGGCCGCGTGATTGCGTGGCGATGCCTCTTAATCGCGAACGGCCGAATCGTGGCGGAAAACCGCTCGTTTCTGTGGGAATAAATGGCGGCAGGGCGAGCGCCGCCTTGGTGTTGTTGCTCCCGCCCACGCCGTGCCTCGAAGGTTCGAAGCGATGCGGCTCATTAAGCGCTGCGTTCCGAATCAGTTGATGAGAGATTTTCCCGTGCGCGGGCAGGTTTGACAGCATGGGTTTCGGGCTGGTATCGTTTGAAAGAGTAACTGTGGACTCGTCTATTCAAGTTGGGGTAAGAGGGCCGACCGTATGGGTGAAAGTGGAGGGAAAAGGTAGTTTCCTCAATAGCGGCAACCTCAAGGAGTTCTCGCGCGAAATGTTGGACCGCGGGTATCGCGAATTTGTGGTGGATTTGGCGGATTGCGCCATGATGGATTCCACGTTCATGGGAACTATGGCCAGCGTGGCATTGCGGCTAAAGGAACTCGGGCGCGGCCACCTTCACATTGTTCATTGCGGCAATCGCAGTCAGCAACTTCTTTCCGGGCTCGGATTGGATCAGATATTCGATATCCACAGCGATGGCAGCGGTGCACCTGAATGTGAAGCGCTTGAACAAGCCTCCAGAAGCCAGACACTAGATTCCCGAAAAAAGGAGCAGACAGAAACCATGCTCGAAGCGCACGAAGCGCTTTGCGAGGCGGCGCCCGAAAATATCTTTCGCTTTAAGGACGTTCTCGATTTCCTAAGACAAGACCTTCATCACGAGACGTCTTCGAAGTAAGCTGGCCTCCCGCAATGTGGCCGACTCTTCTCCTTGGACTGCTTGTCGCGTCTCTGGCTGGGTGGGGTATCACTGCCTATCTCCAGAGTCGGCGAATTCGCAGACTGGAGCGCTCGCATGAGGAGATTCAGGTCGAGGAGACGCTCGTCTTCGATTTCCTCCACGGGTTGGGCGAAGCGTTCCGGGGAACAATTCGACCTCAGGAATTGCATCGACTCATTGTGGAGGGGGCCGTGCGCATTCTCGACGCACACGGCGGCGCGCTCTACGTCGCGGATCGGACAGGTGGCAAGCTCATGCCCGGATTCATCTCGAAAGGCTGTCCGCCGCTGGTAGATGTTCCGCAAGATATTTTACAACAAGCGGCTGCCAATCCTATCGCCCTTGAGACCTTCCTGCGGCTCCATACGGTTGGTGCGAACGAAGGACTGATTGGGCGCGTCTGGCAAACAGGTCAGGCTGTCTGTATCAACGAATTCTCGGAAGCGCCGGAGTTGGCCAAATTGCGGGAAGCGCTTTTGGCAGCGTGTCGGTGATGGCCACAGCGCTCCGGATATGGCGACCAAGACCTCGGTGTTCTGGCGGTCGCCAACGGTCCAATGGGTGCGCCTTTTTCGCAGGCTGATTTTGTCGTTTTTAAATCCATCGCCGAGCAATCGGCCTTTGCGCTCTACAACGCGATCATTTATTCGATGGCGAACGAAAAAAACGGCTGGATCACGACCTCGAAATCGCGCGAGACATTCAGCGCATCCTGCTCCCATCTGAAGCGCCGGCCATCAATGGGTTCCAAATCAGCGGGATTAATGTGCCAGCTCGCCAGGTAAGCGGCGATTATTTCGATTACATCCATGTCGATCAAGAGCGACTTGGCGTTGCAATCGCAGACGTTTCCGGCAAAGGCGTCCCTGCATCGCTGATCATGGCGATTTGCCGCAGCGTGTTGCGTGCAGAGGCGGCGCGGAACCCGTCTCCGGCGGATGTGTTACGAAAAGTAAACCGGCAGCTTTATCCGGACATTAAAGAAGACATGTTCATCAGCATGGCGTACCTGGTCCTGGATCATCAGCACGATGGCGTCACGCTTGCGCGGGCCGGACACGACGCGCCGTTATGGTATCAGCGGCAGTCGCAAACAGTAACGCCAGTAAAGTCGCCGGGAATGGTGGTGGGAATTGACAGCGGAAGTGTGTTCGATAGGCTTACGGTCGATTTCGCCGGTGCCGCTCGAGCGCAACGATTGCCTCGTTCTCTACACCGACGGCGTGACTGAGACGCTTAACTCCGAGGAGACGAGTATGGCGTTGATCGCATGATGCAGTCGGTTCGCGCCAGCGCGAACGATGGCGCGCAAGCGATTGTAAAGAGGATTATCGAGGACGTGCGCGAGTTTACCGGTTCGGTGCCGCAAAACGATGACATTACCGTGATAGCCATCCGCAAAACATGAAAAAGATCCCTTCCCGTGAACGCGAAGAAGAAATGAATTCGTCAGTGCAGGCGAAGCAGCCCTCCCCTGCGGCTGCAGGCGACGCCGATTCCGACGATGCAATGGCCGGCTTGCAAGCCGATCTCGACCGATTCCGTGATCTCGCGCTACGCAGCCAGGCTGATTTCGAGAACTACAAAAAACGCGCAGCCCGCGAAAAAGAGGATGCGGTGAAATACGCCAACAGCTCGTTGCTCCAGCGTTTGGTCTCAATTCTCGACAATTTTGAGCTTGGTCTGGCGGCCGCAAAAACGGAGAGTGAGCAGTCTCCGATCTATTCCGGAATGGTTCTCGTTCAAAAACAACTGAACGATTTGCTTGAGGAAAACGGACTGCAAGCGATCGAAGCCGAAGGCAAAAGTTTGATCCGAACCTGCACGAAGCGATTGCCCACGAGCCGAGCGGGTCCGCCGAAGGAACGGTCATTCGCCAGGCCCGGCGAGGTTATCGGTTTAAGGATCGCCTCTTGCGACCTGCGCGCGTCGTTGTTTCCAGCGGCCCGGCGAAGTAGTGAGCATTCTTGCTTGCTTTGCGGATTAGTCTGATTGGTCACGTACGACTTTCGCTTTGATGGCTACTGAGAAACGCGATTACTACGAAGTGCTCGGCGTCGAACGAAACTGCCGCCGGTGAGGAAATCAAACGAGCCTATCGCAAGCTCGCGGTAAAGTTCCATCCTGACAAAAATCCGGACGATCCGCACGCCGAGGAAAAATTTAAAGAACTAGGCGAAGCGTACGACGTCCTGATGGATCCAGACAAACGCGCGGCGTACGATCGCTTCGGTCACGCCGCGTTCGCGCAGGGCGGTGCCGGTTTCGGCGGCGGCGGTTTTCATGATCCGTTCGAAATCTTCCGCGAAGTGTTCGGCGGCGGCGGATTTGGCGGCGGAATTTTCGAGACGTTCTTTGGCGGCGGCCCGGAGCGCGCTCCGACGATCGGCGTCGTGGGTCGGATCTGCGGTACGACATGGAAATCAAGTTGGAGGAGGCGGCTTTCGGCGCAGAGAAGACGATTGAGATTGAGAAGCTTGATACCTGCGACAAATGCCACGGCAGCGGCGCCGAACCAGGCTCGCGCAAAACAAGTTGTCCGACGTGTGCTGGGCGCGGACAGGTGATCAGTTCGCGTGGGTTCTTTCATGTCTCGCAAACATGTCCACGCTGCCACGGCGCCGGTGAAATCATCGAAAAGCCATGCCAGAAATGCCGCGGCGAAGGGCGTGTCGAAAAGCTAAGCCGAATCAAGCTGAAGATTCCTGCGGGAATCCGGGAGGGCACTCGATTACGTTCGCCGGGAAACGGCGAGGCGGGCATCGGCGGCGGTGCAGCGGGTGACCTTTATGTCGTGGTCCACATCAAGGAGCACAACATCTTCCATCGCGAAGCCGACGATTTGTATTGCGACGTGCCAATCCCGTTTTCCGTTGCGGCATTGGGCGGCGAGATCGACGTGCCGACGCTTGAAGGCAAGGCTCATGTTAAAGTCCCCGCAGGCACGCAAAGCGGACAAATGTTCAAGCTCCGTGGCAAAGGCATAACAAACGTGAACGGCCGCAGTCACGGCGATTTATTCGCGCGGCTGATCGTGGAGGTGCCGTCGCGCCTGAATCCAGAGCAACGCCGCAAGCTCGAGGAGTTCGCCGCGCTTTGCGGCGAGGAAAACACTCCAATGCGCAAAAGTTTCTTCGACCGCGCAAAGGAATTCTTTAGATAAGCGTCCGCAATTCCGTGGTTCGCAACGCCGTCACACTGATCGAATGCCCACGCGACGCGTGGCAGGGCCTCAGCCGGCAAATTCCCACCGAGCTGAAAACCCGTTACCTGCGCGCCCTGATTGACGCGGGGTTCAAACACATCGATGCGGTCAGCTTTGTTTCTCCCAAGGCCGTTCCGCAAATGGCCGACAGCGAAAAAGTGCTGGAACAAATCGACCTGCCTAACGACGTCGAGATCATCGGGATCGTGGTGAACGAAAAAGGCGCTGAGCGCGCCATTGCCACACAAGCGGTTTCAACTCTGGGTTTCCCTTGCTCCATCTCCGAGACCTTTCTGCGCAAAAACCAGAATCAGACACTGGACGAATGCTACAAAGTTTTGGAATCGATCAAAAGAAAAGCAGACAACACGGGGCTGAGCACTGTGGCTTACATTTCGATGGCGTTTGGAAACCCGTATGGCGATCCGTGGGATGAGACGAAGGTTCGCGAGGCGCTCAATAAACTTGTCGGTCTCGGTATACAATCCGTTTCGCTTGCTGACACCGTCGGCATGGCGGGTCCTGATTTGATTCGCAGTGTGTTTGAATCAGTGACAAGTGAGTACCCCGACCGCGACATCGGCGTGCACCTCCACAGCGCGCCCGCCCAGGCTGAATCGAAAGTACTCGCCGCGTATGACGCCGGCTGCCGTCGTTTTGATTCGGCCATCGGCGGCCTCGGTGGCTGCCCATTCGCGCAGGATGCATTGGTTGGAAACATTCCTACAGAATGCCTGCTCGCCGCTTTGAAACAGCGCGGCGTAGAGCTGCCTATCAGCAATGCGTTCCAAAACGTGGTGTCGCTAAACTCGCTTATCGCGGCTGACTACTCGTAGGCGAATCAATCCCATCCGCCCCATGCATCGCTTCTACGTTGCGCCGGAGAACTGGGACCCTCTGGGACTCGCGTTACGCGGCTCCGAGGCCCACCACGCGCGCAACGTCCTGCGCATGCAAGCCGGAGACAAGCTTGTCCTCTTCAACGGAGAAGGCCGCGAACTCACTGCAGAAATTACAAATGTCGCCGACCACGAGATTCGATTGCGGAAATTGCACGAATCGGAAATGGCGCCGCTGCGCTGCAGGATTGTTCTGGGGCAGGCAATCCCAAAAGGGAAAAACATGGACCTCATTGTGCAGAAGGCCGTCGAGATTGGTGCAGCCGAAATTGCACCGATCATTTCCGACCGCACCATTGTGCAGCTCGATTCCGAAAGTGCCTCGCAAAAACAGACAAAATGGCAGCAGATCGCCATCGAAGCGGCCAAGCAATGCGGCCAGAATTGGCTGCCGCGCGTTCACGCCCCGAAAAATTAGCAGAATTCTTTTCCGCTTCGGAGCAGGCATTCGATCTTCGCCTGATCGGATCGCTCCAGCCCGATGCGCAGCAATTAAAAAAATTCTGGAAACCTATTCGAGCGAGCACGGTGATCGTCCTCGAAGCGTATTGATGCTCGTTGGGCCTGAGGGTGACTTCACTCCTGCGGAGCTTGCGCTCGCGCGCCGTCACGGCTGCCAGCCAATCACGCTCGGCCCAATCATCCTGCGAGTGGAAACCGCGGCAATTTACTGCCTGAGTGTTCTCTCCTACGAACTGCTGATTTAACGGAGGACACGCTAGCGCTCAATGACAACAGCCTACTCGGCGACCGCCGCTTCGACGGCGGATTCGCTCGGAAGCTCGGGCGCCGGCGGGGTTTGATCCGGCGGTGCCGGCTGGATTGAGACAATGATGAATTGGGCGACGCTGTCCTCAGTGTTTAGCGAGATCGTTTCGGCAACCTCATGCCCGAGCAGCGCCTGACCGATGGCGGTTTGGTATGAGATAATGTGGCGATCGGGATCGCCGTCCCACGCGCCGAGGATCGTGTAAGTCTCTTCGTTGTTTGTTTCAGCATTGCGCAAGGTGACGATCGTGCCGATGGAAACTCGCGACGTATCGGGATTTTCGAATGACGTGCCCCTCGCGTCGTGCAGCATTTGCTCCAAATCGGCTTTGCGTCGCATCAACACGCTTTGCATTTGCTTCGCCGCTTTGAATTCAAAATTCTCGCTCAGATCGCCGTAGGACCGGGCAATTGCGATCTCCTTGGTGTTCTCGGGAATTTTTACTTTCACGATCTCTTCGTGTTCTGCTCTGCGCTTTTCCAAACTGCTCCAGGACACAATGAGCGGCGCGGCTTTTCCTGCGTTTCTGCGCCGGCGATCATGGTTTCCAGTTCCGGATAAACTTTGACCATCCGTGCCAGGAGCGATCGTTTGGTCAGCTCATCGAACAATGGCGTGACCTGGAGACGCCGCATCGCATCGCGCGCCAGGCCGACATCGACTTTCTTAAAGATCTCCCCAAGCAATTCCCGGTCATCAACAACGGCCTTCTGCAGCTTGCTGCCGCGACCGGTAGAACTATGCTGTTCGCGCTCGAGCGCGGCGAGGATCGCCCACAGCAAATCCGGAGTAATCAGGTCGCCCCAATTCTTTTTTCGCCGCACAACCAAATGAGCATCTCGCTCGTGGCTGAATGTTCGCGAATGCTTCGCTCCAGCATCGTCCGAAGCTCGGCGTGTTGCCCGGTTTCGTTCAAGATGCGCGGAATTTGCGCCACCATTCGACCGTGGCTCGCTTCCATGAGACGCAAGGCGCGCTCTGTCCAGCCTGCTCCCAGCGCGGCTGGCAGTGCTTGCAAAACGCGTTTCTCTTTGCCGCTGGCAAGTTTGGCAGGATCAATGTCAGACGCTTTTCCTCTTCCACAATTAATTTGGAAAGAGTCAGACCGATGTGTGTGGTGTGCAGTGACGGAACACGCGCGAGCAAATCATCCCGCGCGATGATGAGTTCGAATGCCAGCTCAGGATGCAGTTTCTGGTTGCGCGCCGCTGCGTTCTCGATCGCCACGACGATCGGCTGAAGTTGTTTTTCAGGTTCCTTGAATTGCTCGTAAGATTTTATGATCTGCTCGAATGCCGCGATTTGCTGCTTCGGCTGCCTGGCCTTGTTGAATGCCGCCAGCAGCTCATCGGCGTGCGACACCCCTTCGCCGCGGATTTCGATCGGGTCCGTCTTTTTGCAGGAATGGAGAACCCGCCGCTTGCTTTAAGCGCTTTCCTGGTTGATTCCCACCAGCGTTTCCACTCCGCTTCGGTAAAGATATCGCCAATGAGCCATTCTCCGATCTGCTGTGCGCTGGCCTTGCCGTCCAAACTTTCCAGAATGTTTTGCACCAGCGCCACCGGATTTTCCTTCGTCAGGTTTTTAATTGATGCGATGTCCGTTGCCTTTCGGACTAGAAAATGTTCCGGCGCTAGCGGCGTCAGATTCTCTGCCGCGTATTGCGCCTGCATCGGATGAAACTTCTTGGTTGCAAAATCGATGACGATCTGATTTAGCAACAGGTTCCATTCGCGGACGCGACCGAATCCCCAACTTTTGTGCAGGCAAAATGTACCCGGTTTTAACTTTTCCAGTTGGCCTGCGGATTTCGTAGTGAGCTTGCCAGCTTCGACCAGCTTTTCTAATTCAGCATCCATTTGTGGGGACAAATGCGTCCCTGTGACGTATAGGTCCCATCGGCGCGTCGCGCAATTTGCGATTGCCGCACGGCTTTGCGCATGAAACCCTGCCCCGCGTGACGACGAGCATCTGGTTCTGGGTCGCCTTTCACGTTGGCGTGTTCGTCGCCATTGGGATCGACCTGTTCGACGTTCCGTCGACGCGGCCGCGAATTGAGCATGACCGCAGCGGCGCGGCGCAGCGTTCTTTGGGTGATCGTTTCGTTGGCGTTTAACGCTGTCGTCTGGCGTGTGAAAGGGCCACATCACGGGCTCGATTTTCTTACCGGCTACCTGATCGAGTACTCCCTGAGCATGGACAACATTTTTGTGTTCGTGCTCATCTTCACGCATTTCCGGGTTCCACCCCGCGCACAGCACCGCGTATTGGTCTGGGGAATTATTGGCGCTCTCATCATGCGCGGCACCATGATTCTGTTCGGCATCGCTTTGGTGCGGCGGTTTCATTTCGTTCTGTACATCTTCGGTCTTTTCCTGCTGATCACCGCAGCGCGCATGCTTTTCGGGAAACATCTTGGGCAGGATTTCAGGGAAACGCGCGTGATGCGGTTCTGTCGCCGAATTCTTCCGATCACCAATGACTTTCACAATCAAGACTTCAAGAGTGCGCGTCGATGGCCGCTGGATGTTAACGCCGCTTGCTCTGACCATGATCGTGATTGAAATCACGGACCTGGCGTTCGCAGTGGATTCGATCCCAGCCATCTTCGCGATTAGTCAAGATCCATTCATTGTTTATACGTCGAACATCTGCGCGATCCTTGGCTTGCGATCGCTTTACTTCCTGCTGGCAGGTCTGATGAACCGTTTCATTTATCTCAGAACCGGACTGGCATTGGTGCTCGGATTCGTGGGCCTCAAAATGATTACCGCAGAATTTCTGCCGTTCCCCGAGTCATCTCGCTGGGAATCATTGTGCTTATTCTGGGAATTACCATCTGGCTTTCCATGTTGAAAACGAAAAACGACGCTGCGCCGGAACACCCAAAATAAAGTATTGCCTTTGCTGTTCGGAATCATTTAACTGCTAACGAGCGCCTATGAAAACTATTCTTGCCTCCGCTGCGATCGTTAGCCTTGCCATCGGAGCGTTCGCTGATATTCAAGATCCGCCCGGGAACGATTATGGTCCAACGCGCAAACTCGGTCGCGGTATCTCGAACCTTATCATCGCTCCGACTGAGTTCTTTACGACTGTTAACCAAATCAACCAAACCGAAGGTAATTCCGCCGGAGCCGGCTATGGCGTTTGGAAGGGAGCGGGACGCACAGCGGCGCGCCAGGTGGCCGGTCTTGTTGAGATCCTGACCTTTCCGTTTCCAATTTGGCACGACAGCTATCAACCCTTGCTGCCCTCAGACATTCCTTACATCCATGGCGGTTACGCGGAATTCCCGCCTGAAGTCGGTAACGAGTCGAAATACCCGTACGTGCGCGATACGCACCACGATTTCAACTAGCGTCCGCTCTGGGAGAGAAACCGCCGTGGCGTCGGCGTCAAAGTGATGGATCCTAAGGCGGTTGGGACCATGCAATCGCGACGTTTTTCCGGGCTGCCGCTCATCGGCGTATTCGCAATCATTTACCTCATCGCCGGCAAAATTGGCTTACACCTGGCATCATTGCACGCGAGTGCATCACCGGTGTGGCCGCCGGCAGGAATCGCGCTGGCTGCAATACTCTTGCTCGGGTATCGAGCGTGGCCGGCGATCTTTGTTGGTGCGTTCCTGGTAAACCTAACGACCGCGGGAGACATCGCCACATCAGTTGCCATCGCGACCGGCAACACACTTGAGGCTGTAGCCGGCGCGTGGCTGGTGAACCGCTTCGCGGGCGGCAAGAATGTTTTTGATCGACCACAAGGCGTTTTCAAATTCGCGCTCGCCGCAGCGATCAGCGCTGTCCTGAGCCCGGTGTTTGGCGTGACCAGCCTTGCGCTGGACGGCTTTGCCGACTGGAGCGAACTACGGCGCGATTTGGGTTACCTGGTGGCTCGGCGATGTAACGGGCGACCTCATTTTCACTCCGCTGGTTCTTCTTTGGGGCATTAGGTGGAAATTAACCTGGAAAGAACAGGAAGCGGTAGAAGTTGGCGTCCTCCTTCTGTTGTTAGCGTTATTGAGTGCAGTTGTCTTTGGCGGATGGCTGGAGATCTCAGCCAAAAATTATCCCATCGCTTTTATTTGCGGCCCGATTGTGATTTGGACAGCTTTCCGCTTCACTCAACGCGAAACTGCCACGGGTATTTTCATTCTGTCCGTAATAGCGCGTGTGGGGAACAGTGCGCGGCTTTGGGCCATTCGTTGGTCAAAGTGAGAATCAGTCGCTGCTCACTGTGCAATCGTGGACAGCAGTGCTCGCCATAACGGCGATGGCACTTTCCGCTGGCATGGCTGAGCGACGGCGTATCGAGGAAGAGCTTCAGCAGCAAAAAGCATCGTCGAAGCGGCGAATCGCACCAAAGACCATTTCCTGGCGATGCTTTCACACGAACTGCGCACGCCACTCACTCCGGTCATTTCTGCGTTGGAATCGCTCGAAACAGAGCCGACACAAACTGAAGATACCAAAGCATCGCTGGCGATGATCCGTCGCAATATCGAATTGGAAACGCAGTTGATTGATGACCTGCTCGACTTCACCCGAATCGCCAGAGACAAAATGCAATTGCGTTTCGCTCCAATCGATGCGCACCAGGCGGTGTCGAATGTCGTCGAGATTTGCCGCGCCGAGGCGAGGTCCAAAAACTTAATGTGCATCTCAATTTGCGAGCGAAGAGCTCGCCATGTGACCGCCGACACCGCGAAATTTCAGCAGATCATTTGGAACTTGCTTAAGAACGCGATCAAATTCACCCCTGAAGGAGGAGACATCACAATCTCCTCGGACAATCCATCGGAAGCAGTTTTCACCGTTAGCCGTCCGCGACACCGGCATCGGTATGGAGCCTGAAGTTATGCAGCGCATTTTTGATCCTTTCGAACAGGGCAACCGCTCGTTTGAGCACCGTTTTGGAGGGCTCGGTCTGGGTCTGGCCATTTCAAAATCTCTCGCGCAGGCCCACGGCGGCACGCTGACTGCACAAAGCGACGGATCCAATCGTGGCTCAACTTTTACATTATCGATGCAAGCTCTCCCGCAAGGTGAAGCAGCTAGCGTCGCTTCAAAAGCGGTCACTGACTCGGCACGACAAGCTCTGAAGATTCTGCTGGTCGACGATCATCACGACACCTGCGCTGCACTGGAGAAATTGCTGGCGCGTCGCGGGCATCTGGTTGCGGTGTCGCACGACGTCCGCTCGGCCATGGAAGCTGCCGTTCGCAACAAATTCGATCTGCTCATCAGCGATATTGCCCTTCCGGATGGAACCGGAATGGATCTGATGATGCAATTGCGCGCGATCGCCAATGTTCCGGGGATTGCGATCAGCGGCTTTGGCAATAACGGCGATATCGAACGAAGTTTGCAGGCCGGCTTCTCCGAGCATCTCATCAAACCCATCAAGCTCGACAAGCTCGAGGCCGCCATCGAACGGGCTCTGGCGCGACCTGACACTTCGTCGCCCAGTTACAGCACGTACGAGTCTCATTAACACCGCGCTTCAGCGCGGTGCTCAACGCGCTCGCGGTCGAGTAACCTGTCGTTGGCGGAGACACCCAGCTGAAGCAGGTTGGTAATGAAATGCGGCTTGTTGATCTGAAAATTGAGGACGTCGCGTTCGGCGGAAAAGGCGTCGCTCGGGAACAGGGCAAAGCCGTTTTTGTTCCTTACACCATTGAGGGCGAAACTGGTTTCCGCCGAAATCGTCCGGGAAAAGAAGCAGTTCGCCGAAGCAGATCTGGTTGAAGTTAAGCAGAGTTCGCCGAATCGCGTCGCGCCAGAGTGCCCGTATTTCGGCCGATGCGGCGGCTGCGCGTATCAGCATATCGATTACCAACACCAGCTCGCGATTAAATGGCGACAGCTGCGCGACGCGCTCCAGAGAATCGGCAAACTGAAGGATGTTCCCATGCGTCCGATTATCCCGTCGCCGAGGCAGTACGCATATCGCAACCGCATCACCGTGCACGCGCAGGACGGCGTGATCGGTTTTTTCGGCGCGATTCGCATCGTTTGATTGATATCGAGTGCTGCCCGATCTCTCGCGAGGAGGTCAATCGCGCCCTGGCGGAGTTGCGCGAACAAAAACATGTGCGGGACGGGCATTACACGCTGCGGAGTGCGTCCGAGCCGCGCGTGTTTTCGCAGGTAAACGACGAGGTCGCACAGGCGCTGCGGGACTTAATTATCGATCTCGTTCCGCCAAATCAGGACCTGTTAATCGACGCTTACTGCGGCGCGGGATTTTTCGCAAAAGCGTTGCTCGACAAATTCGAGCGCGTGATTGGGATTGATTGGGACCGGTTCGCTATCGCCGCCGCGAAACAGAACGCGAGTGAGAAGGAGACGTATATCGCCGGCGATGTGGAAAGTGAACTGCAACAAGGAGCGACGGCTTCTTAGCCGTCGAGGGTGACGACACGCGACGGCTGGGAAGCCAGTCGTTCCTATGACAATCATCATCGATCCACCTGCAACGGGACTCACCGAAGGAGTTCGCAAGGCGATAAGCGATCTCGCGCCGGAAACATTGATTTACGTGTCGTGCAATCCGCCGACTCTTGCGCGCGACCTAAAAGAGTTGCAGCACAGATTTGCGATCAATTCGATCACACCGCTCGACATGTTTCCGCAAACGGCGGAGATCGAGGTGCTGGCCCATCTTGAGGCACGGCGCTGACATTCGCGTTGGGCGTTAACGATTTTTTAACGCATTTCGCACACGGTTTAATTAACCGTCTCATCAGGTCGCGCTGATACTTACGCGTATGAGTGACTTGATCTTCATAGGAGTAATCATCGCGTTTTTCCTGTCGGGCGCTTTGTACACGGTGCTTTGCGAGAAGTTGTAGGAGGATAAATGGAAACGGTCATTGTTAGCGTCATAGCGCTGCTGCTTTTCGTGTATCTGCTCATGGCCATGATCCGGCCTGAAAAATTCTAACGTCCCAATGGAGACCTCTGGTTGGATTCAATTCGCGATTTATCTGATCGCGCTCGCCCTGGTGACAAAGCCGATGGGCCTCTATTTGATGCACGTTCTCGACCCGAATGGCAGAACGTGGCTCGATCCGGTGCTGGCTCCAGTCGAGCGGTTCACCTATCGCGCCATGGGTGTTGACGCCTCGCAAAGAGCACGACTGGAAGCAGTACACACTGGCGATGCTGCTTTTCAGTCTGGTGGGCTGCTTGTTCACCTACGCGATCCTGCGTTTGCAATATTTTCTGCCCCTGAATCCGCAAAAACTGGCAGGAGTCAGTCCCGATCTTTCGTTTAACACCGCAACGAGTTTTACCACCAACACCAACTGGCAGAATTACGGTGGCGAATCGACGATGTCGTACTTCTCGCAGATGGTCGGGCTGGCGTTTCACAATTTCGTCTCGGCCGCCACCGGGATCGCCATCGCGGCTGCGCTCGTTAGGGCAATTGCGCGGCATTCGGCAACAACACTCGGCAATTTCTGGGTCGACCTGGTTCGGGTCACTTACTACCTGCTGCTGCCGATCTGTCTGGTGTTCGCAGTCTTCCTGGTGTCGCAAGGAATGATTCAAAATTTCAAGCCTTACACCAAGGCCACGCTGGTCGAGCCGATGAAGATCCAGGTGGAGAAAAAGAATGACAAAGGCGAGACGATCAAAGGACCAGATGGCAAGGCGGTCACAGAAGAGCAAACCGTGACCGATCAGAACATCGTGCAAGGCCCGATGGCGTCACAGGTGGCCATCAAGATGCTTGGCACGAACGGCGGCGGATATGTCAACGCAAACGCAGCGCATCCGTTCGAGAACCCAACGCCGCTTTCGAATTTCATTCAGATGTTGTCGATCTTTTCTATCGGCAGCGGGCTGACTTACTACCTCGGCCGGATGGTTAAGAATCAGAAACACGGCTGGACCGTCTGGGCCGCGATGTTGATCCTTTTGTTGGCGGAGTGCTGTTGTGCTGGTGGGCGGAGGCGAATGGTAATCCAATCCACCAGAGTCTCGGCGTTGCCGGCGGCAACATGGAAGGAAAGGAAGTCCGGTTCGGCATCTTCAATTCGGCGCTGTTCGCCACGGTCACAACCGATGCCTCCTGCGGTGCGGTCAATTCGATGCACGATTCGTTCACCGCGCTCGGCGGCTTCGTGCCGTTGTTCAATATTCAACTCGGCGAAGTGATTTTCGGCGGCGTTGGCGCCGGGCTTTACGGGATGCTGGTTTTCGTTGTGCTCGCGGTCTTTATCGCGGGTCTGATGGTCGGTCGCACGCCGGAATATCTCGGCAAAAAATCGAAGCCTACGACGTGAAGATGGCGATGCTCTCGTTGCTCATCCTCGCCATTTCCATTCTCGGTTTTGCCGCCTGGGCTGTAGTAGCCAAATGGGGCTTGGCCGGACTGAATAACAATGGCCCGCATGGACTGAGCGAAATTCTTTACGCGTTTAGCTCCGGCGCGGGCAATAACGGGAGCGCATTCGCCGGTCTCTCGGGCAATACACCGCCCTATAACACAACGCTCGGCTTCGACATGTTGTTCGGCCGATTCCTCATGATCGTGCCGATCATGGCGCTGGCGGGCTCGCTGGTGCAAAGAAAGTCGCGCCGCCAAGCGTCGGCACGTTCCCAGTCTCCGGCGGCACGTTTCTGATTCTGCTTCTCGGAACCGTGCTCTTGATCGGCGCGCTCAATTTTCTCCCCGCGCTGACTCTGGGGCCGATCGTCGAGCACTTCCTCATGCAGGGCGGAAAACTTTTCTAACTCCGGATCCAACCGTTATGACGCAAAAACCTGCATCGCTTTTCGACTGGAACATTGTTGGTCCGGCTATCGGCGACGCGTTCAAAAAGCTGAACCCGCGGCTGATGGTGAAGAACCCGGTCATGTTCGTGACCATGGTCGGCGCTGCCCTAACGACCGTCGGAATTTTCACCGCCGAGCCAGGACTGCGCGGCTTCGTGACGCAACTGGCGATCTGGCTCTGGTTCACGGTGCTCTTTGCCAATTTTGCTGAAGCGGTGGCGGAAGGCCGCGGCAAAGCGCAAGCCGCCAGCCTGCGGCGGGCGCGCAAGGATACGATGGCGCGGCGCCTGCGGAACGGACGCGAAGAGAAAGTTCCCGCGCCGGCGTTGCAGAAAGGCGACCTCGTCGTGTGCGAAGCGGGCGACATCATTCCGGCGGACGGCGACGTCGTCGAGGGAATCGCCAGCGTTGATGAGGCGGCGATCACCGGCGAATCCGCGCCCGTGATTCGCGAGAGCGGCGGCGACCGCAGCGCGGTGACTGGCGGCACGCGCGTGCTGAGCGATCGCATCGTGATCCGCGTCACGGCTGACAAAGGCGCCGGCTTTCTGGACAAGATGATCGCGCTGGTCGAGGGCGCGCGCCGCCAGAAAACGCCTAACGAGATTGCGCTTACCATCCTGCTTGCCGCGTTGACGTTCATCTTCCTTCTGGTCTGCGTAACGCTGAAGCCATTCGGCATTTATTCGGCGACGAACTTTTCGGTTCCGGTGCTGATCGCGCTGCTGGTCTGTCTCATTCCCACAACGATCGGCGGTTTGCTTAGCGCCATCGGCATCGCTGGAATGGATCGCGTGCTTCAACGCAATGTGCTCGCAATGAGCGGACGTGCAGTCGAAGCAGCGGGCGACGTTGACGTTTTGTTACTCGATAAAACCGGCACGATCACGCTCGGCAATCGCATGGCAGTCGGCTTTCATCCCGCGCCGGGCGTTTCGCCCGATGATCTTGCGGCGTCTGCGCAATTGAGCTCGCTGGCTGATGAAACGCCGGAAGGACGCTCGATTGTCGTGCTGGCGAAAGAGAAATTCGGATTGCGCGCGCGAGAGATGCACGAACTGGAGGCGACGTTTGTGCCGTTCACAGCGCAAACGCGCATGAGCGGTGTCGATCTTCACGCCAACGGCGCGGAACCGAAAATGCGCATCCGCAAAGGCGCGGCCGACGCGGTCCGCGGGTTTGTCGAATTGGCGGGCGGCATATTTCCGCAGCCAGTCACAAAAACAGTGGATGAGATCTCGCATCGCGGCGGCACGCCGCTCGTCGTCGCATCCGACATGCTGACGCTCGGCACGATTGAGCTGAAGGACGTGGTCAAAGGCGGAATCAAAGAACGCTTCGCGCAGCTGCGCAAAATGGGAATCAAAACCGTGATGATCACCGGCGATAATCCGCTGACCGCCGCGGCGATTGCGGCCGAAGCAGGCGTGGACGATTTCATGGCGCAAGCGACGCCGGAACAGAAACTGAAACGCATCCGCCAGGAGCAAGCCGATGGTCACCTGGTTGCCATGACCGGCGACGGCACGAACGACGCACCGGCGCTCGCGCAGGCCGACGTGGGTGTTGCCATGAACACCGGCACGCAAGCCGCGCGCGAAGCCGGCAACATGGTCGATCTCGATTCCAATCCAACGAAGCTGCTCGACATCGTCGAGATCGGGAAACAGATGCTGATCACGCGCGGTTCGCTCACCACGTTCAGCATCGCGAACGACGTCGCGAAATACTTCGCAATCATTCCGGCGATGCTGATGGCCACGTTTCCCGACGATCGCGCCGCTCAACATCATGCATCTGAGCACCTCCACCAGCGCGATCCTGAGCGCCGTCATTTTCAACGCGCTCATCATCATCGCGCTGATTCCGCTGGCGCTGCGCGGCGTCGCTTACAAACCGATGGGCGCGCTCGCGATCTTGCAACGCAACCTGCTGATCTACGGCTTCGGCGGTCTCATCGTTCCGTTTATCGGAATCAAACTGATCGATCTGATCATCACCGCGCTTCACCTGGCCTAACAAATGAAAGAATTCTTCTCCCATATTCGCGGCGCAGTCGTATCGACGCTCGTGCTGGCAGTAGTCTGCTGCGGGCTTTATCCGCTCATCGTGTTCGGAATTTCGCAGCTGTTGTTTCGCGACCAGGCGAACGGCAGTTTGATTACCGGTGCAGACGGGAGCGTCCGCGGCTCGAAATTGTTAGGCCAGGCGTTCTCTGACCCGAAATATTTTCACCCGCGTCCTTCCGCCGCCGGCAACGGCTACGACGCCACAAGTTCAGGCGGCAGCAATTTGGGGCCGACTTCGCAAAAGCTGGACGATGCGATCAAAGAACGCATCGCAGCGTATCGCGCGGAAAATGGTTTGAGCGAAACCGAGCCTGTGCCAGCGGATGCAGTTACGGCGTCGGGTAGCGGACTCGATCCAGAGATCAGCTTGCGTAATGCCGAGCTCCAAGTTCCGCGCGTGGCTAAAGCTCGGGCATTGAGCGAAGACAAAGTTCGCGAACTCGTCCAGCAAAACACCGATGGGCGTGATCTCGGC
>ERZ1370068.7505-contig-6418_pt1 | contig 88431 bp, 111 predicted proteins | sample MGYA00561227_ERZ1370068 | MGnify/ENA primary metagenome ERZ1370068 (study PRJEB38410, sample SAMEA6850437) | metagenome | study: Metagenomic assessment of the ecological functions of the soil: analysis of the soil microbiota associated with the...
GCCGTATTGCTCCCTGTCAGGGGTCCTGGACTACTATGGCGAGTAGCATGGCCCGGCAAGCCGCGAGCGGCTCACGCCCACCATAGATGGAGCTGTGCGGCGTACCCATTCGGCGTGCCTTCAGCGAGCGAATGGCCCCCGACCACGGCGATCGGGAAGTCCACTCTCGGCGAGGCGCTTGCACCCTTGGGAATCATGTGGTTGCGCTCCTGGCTTCAGTGGGTTTCGAGGTGGCCTTCTCTTCTCGTGATGAGGTTCGCACAGAGAGCTGGATCAGCCAGCCTCTCGCCAAGAAGGTCGACCCACTGCGGCGTAGCAGTAATCCTTGTGGAGATCATCGTAGACACAGAACTGGGGTTGCACGCCGACGGATCCGGGGCCCCTTAGCGTACCCGCTGATCTTTGAAGGTTCGTAGCAAAGCTTGTACGTAAGTCGTGGAACCGCTTGCCGAGCTTGGTCGCAAACCTTCGCTGCGACCTGCGTTGGTTTCAGGAGGCTCACATTCGCGATCTGCACCTCCTTTGGCTTGATCATCGCCACTAACTTCGTAGTTCCTCATCTCCTGGTCGAGGGGATCGTGCTGACCCATTCCACGGGCCACCGAATCCTTGCTCGCGTGATTGCCGATCTTCGGAACGAGGAACACCTTGAGCTTCGTACGCCAAGTCGTTCTCCACGTCCGCGCTCAGACGACTCGACTGAAAAGTCTTACGTATTGCTTGATCGTCGATCGCCCCAGTGAGTTTAGCCGCTGTTGATAGTTCTTCGAACAGGTGTAGAATTGCAAGGCAACGTGAGACTGCCGCGAATCGCGTACCGGTCACCAAACTCCGAAACGACCAAGGACTCGAAGTTCAGAAGCATCGCTTGGCATTCACCGAAGACTTCGGGATCGATCTTGCACAAGCGAGCGATGTTCGATCTTGTTCCGCAGGCCGATGAAGAACTCGAGATTGCGCCGATACAGGGCTGTTTCGCCTTGTGGAAGTGTTGCAGGCATTCCTGAGCTCCCAGCAACGAGGCTCCATCGATCCGGTCAAAATTCACCGTCTGAGCCGGGCTTTCGGTAGTACGGCTTGACTCCCTTTGTGAAGAAACATCGCGTGAAAGAGGGACGTCCAGTGATGACTACCGGACTACATACGCGCCTGACCGGAAGCCGCCGTAGGGCGGTTGTAGGTCTCACAGCGAGCAGGGCGGTTTCCCTCGCCTTTTCGACTAGCGCTTTGACGTCGTAGGGCAGCCCTCTCATGGGGTCTGGAGCCCCGAAAAGCAGACGTGCTCCAATGCCCATGCCGAATCGATCGATACCCTCGCCACGTGCCCGGATTCTTCCCCGGCCGGGAAGTTTCGACCTTCGCAGGTCGCTGACGGCCTTTGAGGGCCTGGCGATCTGAGGCGTGCGGCGGCCGCGTTGTACTCGTTATGAAGTTCGACTCGTAGGGCGCTCCGGGCCCTCCGAGGAATTTCTCGTCCACAAGCGATTCGTAAGCAACATCCTTGAACACGAGCTACGTCCATCTCTTCGATGTGGTCCTCGGCTGCGCCGAACGTCGTGCGATCTCGCGCTCGAGTTCGCCTCGCAGGAACTCCTCGGCGGAGCATCACCGTGGTACTTCCGCTCACTTGGCTGGCGTGGGTTGTTTTCGATCACAGGCAAGAGTTCTCGGACGACTCGCCGCGTGCAGCTCCCTCCTGGCGCGTAGATTCGACCGGAAGCACGGCTCACGCCTTCGTAGATCTCCACGCCTACTCGCAGCCTCGACAGCCTTCTCAAACGCTGCCTTTGCTGCGCAGCACTACGGAACCGTAGTCCTGAAGGTGACGAATTCGTCTTCGATCTGTCGTCGTTTGGTACGAAGAGATTCTTCCGTGAGTCCGATTCTCCGCGTTGACCCCGACCGCCCCATCCGAGATCAGGCTGAAGTGGGCCTCGAGGTGCCGCTGATCTCAGGATTGGCGATTGAGTCCGAGAAGGAACGAGGGTATGCGCACCTTCTTCCGTGAGCGAAGCAGCCTTGCATTCTCAACTCGACGAACTGCAGGTGAGCTGCATGACCTGACTTGCCGAGCAGGAGATCGAATTGCAATGGCGGTGCAATCTCGGAGTTCTCGCTCCACTCGCTTCATCTTGATCTCGTCGAGGGATGAAGGCCGATGACGCGGTCACCTCGTGACCCACTGGAGGCCGAGATCGGTAGCGACGGCAGTCGGCACGGATTCGGAGGAGAATCGCATTCGGACGATCAGCCTGCTCGAACCTTCGACTAGAAGCGGAGTCGGACAAAAGACGAGTGTCGCGTCGTCGCTCACGAGGATCCCTGATTCGATCCCCGGTTGATGAGCGATGGTCGCGTGCAGGCTTCTAGCTCTGTCTCTGAGAAGCTTGAGGCCAGAAAGCGTCCCGTAGCCCAGGCGACACACCTCAGAATCCACGTCCAGCAGGACCTGAACTGCCCCCTCGCGCCGAGGCGTGTCTCTTCTGCGGCGCTGGCCAACGCGGTGGCGACGGCCCCGAGACGCCGGGCGCGATGAAACGATTCGTCGGCCAGCTCTGGCCAGATGTCCGATGAGTCGGCTGTCGGCTGCGTTGGTGAGACCGTATTCGGTCATACACTTGCCCAGGGCAGCGCAGCGAGATACTTGCAGCCCTTTGGGAATCATCCGGCCATCTCTTCATCGAGTGCATTCCGAACTTGGTCCACGCGCGGCTGAAGGCCGCTCGCGACCTATTCCGCGCGCTGCGCCAGTGCTTGCCAGAAACCTTGCAGGTTGCGGCGTTGGAAGAACGTCGAGACATCTATGGCTGTCTTACCGGAGCTACTCGCCGCGGTAAACGCAGGCCGCCACGACACCGTCGATAGCGCAGGCGCTAACCACCCGCGGTGTCGCGTCACAAGCATTCCGAAACGCCGCCGCCTGAGCACGTTTGCGACAGACTGGCTCGCTAAGGGATGTCCAGACAAAGTTCAGCACCAGCCGGCTTGGCGTAGGCCCGCTCCGGATAGCCGCGCGCCGCGTAACTCGCCTCGCGCGCATGCGCCAGTAGCGCGACGGTGTGGTTCGGATCGGCTGTCGGGAAGATCTGCGCGGTACTCAGCGCTCGGCTCGGCGCTCCTTGCTCCTCGCGGACGATCGAGGGATCGAGGTCGCAGCCGGCTTCCGCCTGTGCGCTCTCTCCTCCTTCTTCACTGAGGCGCAGATGTCGCGTGCCGGCAGCCCGTCGAGGCCTCGCCTCCGCGCATCATCCGCTTGCGAAGGTACACGGGCATTGACAGCCTTGCGGGCTTCGACGCTCGATCTCGATCACGGCGCCGGTCGTTCGACATCAGGGTCCGACGGGCGAAGATCGCGTTACCGCCGGAGTTGGTCGCCGAGATTATGCGGGATACGAGCGTCTCGAAGCCGTTGCCGTTCTCTGTTCTGCCTGGCGACCGGGGAACGCGGATCACCCGGACGAAAGCACGCTCGCGCGCGGCCACCTTGCGGACGCTATGCGCTGAGGGTACGCGCGGCCCGCTGGCCGTTGACATCACCGCACGCGGATTGGTGACGCGGAGGATATTCCGCCTCGGCTCGACTCCGCCGTCGCGTCGTCGCAGACGATGGTGATTGCGTTGTTGTAGTACCTGAGAAGTACTGGGTCACTCGTCCGGCGGTGGCCTCCATCCCACGGTTGATCTCGGTGCTTCCGAGGAAGCCGCGGACGTTCTCGGCGAAGAGCCGGGTTGCCAGAAGCTCGCGCTCGAACGAAGGCCGGCCACCGCCAGGAGTCGGTCATGGAAAACACCCACACGATTCGATGTCGGTCTTGCTGTCGTAGCGATTGAAGACGCCCGCCGTGCGGCACGCCGCCACCCGACTCGATCTCGAGGTCGAGCGACGGCACGGGCGGCGCCACGCCATCGAGGTAGTCAGCGAGCAGCAGCAGGGATCCGTTTGCCGTCGAAGAGCTGAAACGTGACGACTACCTCGCCGCGCGGACAATGCGACTCGCCTCGTCACGGAGTGCACTGCCGCACTTGCCGAGTGTCACGTAGAACATGTGCAGACGCATATCCGCGCTTGCGGACTCGGTTGCGGGCATCCTCGAGCCGGCCGAGCACCTCAGGGGAGAGATCCCTGGCGAGGCCCGCGAAGGTCGCTCAGCTCTCCGCAGAGATCCACGGCAAGCTGAGCGAACCCGGTCACGTCGCCCCGGTGTTCGCTCTTCGCGGCGACCTTCTGCCGGTACTTGCCCTGAACCACAAACACGATACGCGCGGGCTCGTCGATGAGGACGGCGTCCACGCCCTTGTCACGCGGTCCGCCGCACAAGCCCGCCGCTGCCGCGAACTCGTTCTCGGCCACGAAGGCGCGCAGGAACCACAGGACGAACAACTCGTCGTCGCCCAGCTTCGGGTAGCGGTCCCGAAAATCGGCGATTTCGCGGCGGAGGTCGGTGTCGGTGAGGCGGGCGGTGGCCATGAGCTCAGCTCCCGGCCGAACGGCGGCGTCCCTTCACGCACCTGCATCGGCTTCGTCATCGCGTTCACCGCCAAGTAGTAGTGCGCCACCTTCGTCACCTCGTTCCAGTCGAGGCGCGCCGGGTCGCGGATCGGCTCCTGGAGTCGCGGCGCATTGTCGCAGTCGGTGACGACGTAGAGCCAGAAGCAGTCGCGACGGTCCTCTGCGACGCGCCGCTCATTGGGCGTGAGCAGGATCGTGCCGGTCGCTGCGCCAAGCCCCTTCACCTCGATGAGGCGCAGCTCGCCGGAGGCGAGGTCGAGGCTCGTGACGTCGTAGCCCAGGTTCTTCTCGGAGACGTCGTAGACCTGCCGGCCCTGCGCCTGCTCGTGCTCCATGACCACGCGCATGGCGATGGCTTCGGTCTCGAAGTTCGGCTTGAGCCGCCGCACCTCGGGCGCCTCGCGCTCGGGGTGTGGGAGCGCGAGGACGCTCGCGAGCCGCTCGACTGCCTGGAGCGTGAGCGCCCGCTGGCGATCGAGGTCGATCCTGCGGCGCTCGCGGCGAGCAAGCAGCTCCGCGTGGCGCGTCTCGGCCTGCGCGAGCCGCCCCTCGGCGCCGGGGAGCTTCTGCTCCACGTCGGACGCCGCGCGCCCGATCTCCTCGTCCGCGCGCTGGAGCAGCTCGGTGAGCGAGAGCTCGACGTGCGCGCTGACCCGCTCGACCTCGGCGAGGCGATCCTTGCGTGTCTCTTCGAGGAAGGGTGCGAGCGCGTGCTCGTGAAGCCAGGCCGTCGGCTCGGGAAGGGCCGCGACCGCGGGCATCTCGGCCGGCGGGTCCGCGGGTGCGAAGTTGCCGAGCAGGCCGGGCTCCTGGAGCCGAGGTTCGCCGTCCTCGGGCGATCTCCACCGCGAAGAGCCGCTCGTGGATCACCTGCCCGAGTCCGTCCACGACGCGCGCCCGGTAGAAGTCGATGCGCGCCGGAGCGCTCGTGCTGGAGCGAGTGGAAGGTCGCGCCCGTTGCTGAGAACGTCGAGCGCCTCGCGCGTGGGTGTGCCGCCGGATCGCCTCGAAGCAGCGGATGGCCGGGCGTGACCCACTCCAGCTTCTCGGTCTCGGCTGCCTCGCGGTCGGTGGAGCAGCGCGGATAGCGGTCCGCGAGGGCCGGGAGCTTCCAGTCCGCGTCCTTCTCGTAGCGGCGGAGGACCGAGGGCGTACGCGCCGGCTCGAAGGCGTGCGGCACGCTCGGGATCGTCTTGAGGGTGAGCGGCACGAACTCGGCCGCCTCGCGGAGGAAGCGCGCGATGGTCTCCGGCACGACGCGCCGCTCCTGCGCCCGCGCGCGCCGCTCGATCAGCATCTCGAGGTTGAGCTTCTTGCTCGCGAGCCCCTCGAGGGCGTTCTGGCAGATGGCGCGGAACTGCCTCTCGTCCACATCGCGGAGCAGGCGCTCCTCGAGGTCGGCGTCGCCGAGCTTTCCGGCGTAGTAGTCGCGCAGCACGCGCTCGACGTGGGCCGCAGGCAGGACCTCGCCCGACCACGTTGAAGACGGCGTCGTCGTCCAGCGCGTCGCGGATCTCCTGCAGCTTTTCGAGCAGCCGCTGCAGGACGCGGCCTTCGATGGTGTTGGTGGCCACGAAGTTGAAGATCAGGCAGTCCTTGCGCTGGCCGTAGCGGTGGATGCGCCCCATCCGCTGCTCGAGGCGGTTCGGGTTCCAGGGGATGTCGTAGTTGAAGAGGATGTTGCAGACCTGGAGGTTGATGCCCTCGCCCGCGGCCTCGGTGGCGACCAGGACCTGAATCTCGCCTTCGCGGAACTGCTGCTCGGCGTGGAGGCGCGTGCCCGGCTCGTCGCGCGAGCCCGACTTCATGCCGCCGTGGATGCAGCCGACGCGGAAACCCCAGGACTTCAGGCGACTCACGAGATAGTCCAGCGTGTCCTTGAACTCGGTGAAGAGGAGCAGGCGCTGGTCGGGGTGATCGAAGAAGCCTTCCTTCTGGAGCAGCGTCCTTGAGCTCCGAGAGCTTGGCCTCCGGCGCCGGCATCCTCGACAGCCTGGGCCTGGGCGGCGAGGCGCCGCAGCTCCTGCACCTCCTGGCGCACCTGATCGGCGCTGCCCGCGAGCGTGACCGCTTCGAGCATCGCCTCGAGCCGTTCGCGCTCGCTCTCCTCCATCTCCTCCAGCTCTTCCGGATCGGGGAGATCCGGCGGCGCCTGGCGGGCGAGATCCTGGGCGCGCTTGAGACCCTCTTCCAGGCGCCGCGCGCGGTTCTCCAAGCGAACGGCGCATGGCGTAGGTGCTCGACGCCAGCCGGCGCTGGTAGAGCGACATCAGGAAGCCGATCGCGCGGGCGCGCGGGTCCTCGCCCTCGGCCGCGGCGCGGGCGCTCTCGCGCTTCACGAAGCGCGTCACGTCGCGGTAAAGGTCGAACTCCGCGCCGTCGATCTGGAAGTCCACCGTGTGCGGGATGCGCTTGGTGAAGATCGGCTCGGCGGCCCAGGTGCCGTCCGCTCGCCGCTCGGGAAAGTAGACCATCGCCTCCTTGGTGCGACGCAGGTAGAAGGGCGCCCGCCGGCGGTCCATCGCCTCGCGGATCGATTTCACGTCGGCGTAGGCAGTCGGCGTCGAGGAGCTGCAGGAACAGGCTGAAGTTCTCGTGGATCGCCCGTTGTGTGGCGTCGCCGTGAGCAGCAGCATGTGGTCCGAGGTGTCGCGCAGCAGCTCGCCCAGCTTGTAGCGCAGGCTCTTGTGCGACTCGTCGGCGGCCGACATGCGGTGCGCCTCGTCCACGATGACGAGATCCCAGTGGACCTGGCGCAGCCCGGGAGGATGTCCTGGCGCTTGGCGAGGTCGAGCGAGGTGATGACCCGGTTGCGCTCGAGCCACTGGTTCACGCCGAACTGGTCGCGGATGTCCTGGCCCTTGAGCACCAGGAACTTCGTGTCGAACTTCTCCTTCAGCTCGCGCTGCCACTGGAAGGCGAGGTTCGCCGGGCAGACGATCAGGATGCGCTCGGCGAGGCCGCGCAGCTCCAGCTCGCGGATGAGCAGGCCCGCCATGATGGTCTTGCCCGCGCCGGCGTCGTCGGCCAGCAGGAACCGGACGCGCGCGAGCTTGAGCAGGTAGTCGTAGACCGCTTCGAGCTGATGCGGCAGCGGATCGACGCGCGAGATCGAGAGCCCGAAGTAGGGATCGAACTCGTAGGCGATGCCGAGCGCGTAGGCCTGAAGGCCGAGCCGCAACAGGCGTCCGTCGCCGTCGAAGGAGTGCCGCGCGTCGAGAACCGTGAGGCGATCGAGGTCGTCGGCGGTCAGCGTCACCTTGCGGAAGCGCTCGGACTGCGTCCCGACCAGACCGACCACCCAGCTCGCGGGACCGTTGGCCTGCACGGTCTCCACCGGCATGGCTCGCGAAGAGCGCCGGTGACGGCCGCTATGGATAGGCGTCGGGTCACGCCGTTTACGAAACCCCTGACCGATTGACCGCTGGTAACCCGCCGATACCAATCGTCTGGAGTATGTCACCGGGCGGATTCTTGGCGTCTCGTTCATAGCCCCTCGGGTGGGCCGCGTTTCAGACCTTAAAGTCTGATGGTTTGTCTTCGTCCTTCAGCACTTTGCCCAGGGATCCAAAGGGCTTCGTCGATCGATTTGTACCCTTCTTATCGGGCCACCCGGTCCAGAACTTGATTTGGTCAATGGCGTCCTTGTATGTGGAAAGTCCTTTGCGGTAATTGCTCGCACGAACCCCGCCAAGGAACACGTGAATCCTCTTGGAAGCGTGGGCTGCGAATTGGTCATACATCGGGTACTGCAGGGGTCATGCCAGTGGCAGTACTTCGTCGCGAACGAATAGTTATCCCCGTGTTTCCGTGGGGCACGTCCCGTAAGTGGTTCGCGGCGCACGAGATCGACAGCCCCGGCGCGCCGGCATGCAAAGCGACATCCAGGTGAGCACCGACGCGCAGGATCTGGTCGGCCAGCTTTGTCGAACGCCCAGACTTTGCGTCCGATACAACGTGTTTAGCACGACGACTTTGTGCAAGACCCCTACCGGGTCCGTGTTGTTGAGTGGAGCCTGAAAGCCAGCTTCACCGTCGCGTCAGTGCGCTCGTTGTCGCGATCGGCGTGGAAAATGCAAGCGTGCACAAGCGAAGGTAACTCATCATTGCTTGGCTCGCTTTGAATCAATCTCGATTTCGCCGCGAGCGCGACGGGTTGACCTGCGGCGCCCGCACGCACCGCACTGTTTTCAGCTGGCCATGTGCACAGTGGTCGCCCAACTGGCCAGCTCTTCCTCCGACGTCGAACATACCTTGGAGTACCGGGTAGTCGTCCAGTTGCCCGATCCACCGCCTTTGCCACCTACAAATCCACAGTTCGGGCACTGAGGATCAGGTAGGTTCGCTTCGGTACCCGGTGCGTGTTCACCACGAAACCGGTGGGATTGGCCTTGTTTCGACTGCGGTAACCAGCGTCGTCATCGATGCAAATGCGCTTCACGCCATGGTTCGCTTGGAATCACGCAACGTGTGCAGATCCCGCCGCAGCAGCAGCCCGTTGTCGATGCGGTGCTCGCCGCCGTCGGCGTACGGCTTGATGTGCGCGGCCTCGAGGACCGGGAGAGTGCGCTCCTTCGTGACGGCGCAGCGGCGCTGGTAGGCGTCGGTGACGACAGACGCGGAAGCTCCTTGGCCGAGGCGCGGGCGGACGAGCGTCGGCTCGCCGAATCGAGCTGCAGCCTCGCCGGTTGCCATGCTCGGCGGGACGAGCTCGATCGCGTCGGCACGCGTTCCTCGCAGCGCATCCTGCACCGCGTTCCACAGCGCGCGCCCCTCGACCTCGTCATGCGAGTACGTCTTGCCTTGGACGATGTTCGGGTGCCAGCTCGCGGGAACGGGGATCCAACGGTCGCGCGGGAAGAAGAAGGGCTGCGTGAGGATGATGCAGCCGATCTTGGTAGTCCTCGTGCGGGGCCGGGCGCTGCTTGCGGTACTTCTCGATGCGCGCGCGCATCTCGACGATCGTCGTCGCGCCGTTTCCGATGCCGAACGAGTCCCACACCAGGGTCGTCGGCAACATCGACGACGTCGCGAACGACGCCGCCGCCCACGATGAAGTTGAGGGGCTATGGAGCTTGAACAGGAACAGCTCTGCCGGGTGAGAGCGCCCTGAACTGAGTTGAGCCTCCGGGCTGCCAGAAGTTGACCTCGTCGAGCCCCGGCTGGCTCGCCAGAAGCTCGTACCAGTCCCCGTCCGTGACGCCGACGAAGAGGTCCATGGGGCGCGGTGTCCTCCCGATTGCGCGGGAGTGTAGCGTGGTTGTCGATCGGATACTCGTGGAATGCCGAGGGGATGGGAGGAATGGGCTATTTGCTTTGGAACCCGATCGGGCGACCTGGAGCTTTTCGGCGGGCCGATGATTGCGCGGTGAGGGCGGCAAACACGGTCTTGAGGTCCTCGTCGTGGCTATCACTTTGCGTTCGAGCGCCGCCAGGTTTGCAGCGAGCGCCGCGTGACCGGCGCGTAAGGTCCCTCAGCCGCACAAACGCACGCACGACGAAGACGCTCATTTCTACCGCGCGCGATGTGCTCAATACCGAGGCGGCCATGAGCGCGCCGTGCTCTGGTGAACGCCCACGCGGAGTGCCGCCGCCCACTGTGTCCTCGATCTTGAGATCACAGATTGTGATCTCAAGATGACCATCTCTTCCCGGCGTGAGTTGGAACGCGAAGTCGGCCGGAAACCGCGCAAAATTCCTGCGGACCGCCTGATTGAGCGTCGTGCGTATGCCGTAGATCTCCGCCAGCTCGTCGTCCAGGATGACTTGGATACCGCGGACCACTTCTGGATGCGTCCCTCAGCCTGGGACGTGGGCCTTGCTGCTGAGTGTGCCATTTTCCGATCGGCCGGCGGAGGTGTGGGGACCTCGGGCGAATCATCCTCCGACGCTGGACACCAAGAAACGCGGATGGCATGACGGAGCGGGGTTGTAGCTGTGAAACTCGTGGAATGCCGAGGGGGATGGGGGAGAGGTTTTGGCGGTATCTTCTTACGTCCCGCTGGTTCCGTCTCCGGAGGGCTCGATGCCGATGAACTGGAATTCGCACATCGTCCGGGACCCGAAGATCTGCGCGGGTGAGCCCGTCTTTCGCGGCGACCGCGCGTCACGCTCCGCACCGTGCTGGCCAGCCTTGCCGAAGGGGAGAGCGCGTCGAGGAAATCTTGGAGGCGTTTCCAAGCCTCAGCGAGGACAACGTCCGAGCGGCAATCGCATTCGCCGCGGCATCCGCCGGTGAGGATCTTCCTGTGCCTGGCGTGCCGCGCCGTGGATGTGAGGCCTACAACCTCCCGGCATGAAGCGCGATCTTGATGCCCTGATGAAAGCCGCGCTCGGGCTTCCACCCGACGCCAGAGCCACTCTGGCTGGGGCCTTGATCGATAGTCTGGATGCGACGGTCGACGACGACGTCGAAGCGGCTTGGGACGCGGAGATCGCTCGGCGACTCGGAGAAATCCAGGCGGGCCAGGCCACGCTCGTTCCGTGGACCGAGGTCCGACGCCGCCTCTCGGTCAGTAGCTCTGCTACAATCGCTCTCTTGAGATCACAAATTGTGATCTCAAGAAGTCGTCGTGCGCCGGAGTACGGCGGCGTCGATCCCGCGTTACTCCTCCGCCCCCGCCTTCGCGAAGACGCGTCGTCCGCCATCGGCGCTCGGGTCATGGGGCGCCGTGACGACGCCGTAGCGATTCAACGACGCGCTTCCAACCGACGCCGTCCCGCAGGGCCTGCTCTGGAAGTGGCGGTGCGCGCGGACCATCGCATCGTCCTTGTCGAAGGCTTCGATGATGGCTTCCTGAGTGAACTCGCGCGGCTCTCCACCGACGACTTCGATGTACTCGTAGGTCGCGACGTAGCGGCGCAGCACGAGGGCCCCCTCCTGCTCGCGGGAGTGTACGTCGAGAGGTCGGGGTGCGGGAAACATCGAGTTTTCGATCGCCTCGCCGCGGGCTTCCCATATATAGATGATAGGGTGACGGAATTCAAGCTTTTGGGAGCACGCGTTCGGTGGACAGCTGCGAGCGTTGTTTCGACTTGTTGCGATTATTTCGTTTGAGTCGTATCGTTTCGTTTGTGAAAAACCCACGGAGGCAGTCATGACTCGCGCGTTCGACGACACCGTCAAGCCCGACGCCCAGTCACATAGAACGGGCGCGTCTCGCGCTGGATTTCCTTGTCAAGGAGAAGGGTGCGCGCTACGAGGTCCACGAACTTCGCGTCGAAGGCAAGTCCGCGAATGCCAAGCCGCTGGACGTGCCGCCGGAGGCGACGCGGCTTCTCGACCTGACGTCCAACGGGCGATCTGACGGGCGCGGGCTGACCGCAGGCGGCCGCAGCGGAAGATCCTCGGCGTCCGTCCTCACGCGCGTGAGCGAACCTGATGCGCGGCAGGATCGAGCCGCGTATCGAGACGCTGATCGACGATGCTGCCGGTGCGCCTCGGCCCCAAAGCGAAGCGTCGCGACTTCCCGCTCACGCAAGCGAGCGCCGGTGCCGCGTAGGCTTCCCGCCCGCTCGTGCCACAATCCGCCCCATGACCTCCAGCCCCCGCAAACACCTGGCGATTCCTCCGCAGTGTTCTGGGTCGCCGAACGTCATCGAGCTGTTCGAGCGGGCGGCGTACTACGGGGTGCTTCATCGCGCTCGCGGTTTTCCTGACGAGCGTCGTCGGATTCACCGACATCCAGGCGGGCTGGGTCGGCGCGTCGTTCGCGGGGCTGATCTACATCACGCCGTTCGTCACGGGCGCGATCTCGGACCGCATCGGGTTCCGGCCGGCGCTGATCATCGCGTTTGCGCTGCTGACCGCGGGGTACGCGCTGTTGTGGATCGCGCCGCGGCCCTTCCGGTCATCGTCGGGCTGGTGCTGGCGGCGATCGGCGGCTCGTTCGTCAAGCCGCTGATCACGGGAACGGTGACGCTGTGCTCGACCGAGGTGTCGCGCGCGCGCGCGTTCAGCCTGTTCTACATGTTGGTCAACGTCGGCTCGTTTTCCGGGAAGAGCGTGGCGGGGCCGGTGCGGCAGATGCTCGGCGTCGGGACGGTGCCGCTTTATTCGGCGGGCGCGGCGGCGATCGCGCTGTTGATCGCGATCTTTCTACCGGCCGCCCGACAACGAGGCACGCGGCCGCGAAGCCTCGCCGACATCGCTGAACGGTCTGGCCATGGTGTTGCGCAACGGCCGGTTCATGGCGCTGGTCCTGATCACGGCCGGGTTCTGGCTGATCCAGGGGCAGATGTACGCGTCGATGCCGAAGTACGTCCTGCGCATGGTGGGCGATGCCGCGATGCCCGGAGTGGTACGCCAACGTCAACCCGCTGGTCGTGGTGTTGTGCGTCGTTCCGGTGACGCACCTCGTCAGAAGCTGGCGCCGATCGCGTCGATCGCGATCGCGCTGGCGCTGATCCCGTGTCGGCGATGATCATGGGATTCTCCGCGACCGATCGGGCCGATGGCGGCGGCGATCGGGATCGTCGCGCACCCGGTGACGGTGGCGATGATCCTGGGGATCTCGATGCAGGGTTCGCCGAGTGCTTCCTGTCGCCGCGCTACCTCGAGTTCGCGTCGAAGCAAGCGCCTCCCGGACAGGAGGGCTTGTACATGGGCTACGCGCACCTCAACATCTTCTTCGCGTGGTTCTTCGGGTTCATCCTTTCGGGTTACCTGCTCGATGCGTTCTGCCCCGATCCCGGGAAGCTCGTCCGCGGCCGATCAGGCGATGCGGCTCGCCGCGATCGCGGGAACGGGGCGATGCCCGCCGCGTACGCGCAGGCGCACATCATCTGGTTCGTGTTCGCCAGGGTCGGCGCGCTCGCGTTTGCGGCGCTGATGATCCTGAAGCGGACGATGCGGAGCGAAGCGACCCCGCCTGAAGTTGTGGATCGGCAACCGTGAAGCGCTCCACCAGCCGTCTCAGGTGTACATTGAACGTCAAACATCGAGGAGACATGGCGATGACCTTGCGCGTCGGCAGTTTTTCTGGATCCCCGCGAAGTGAGACCAGGCCCGTTTTCCGACGAGCGCTTGGCACGGATTGCGAACGCCGAATCGGAATGGGTCGGCTATGTGGAGACGAGCGCGCTGCAATCTCCGATCGCGGAGGGCCGGACGGCCCTGAAGGCAATCATCCTGGATGTGACGGGCGGCCTCTATCTTGCGCAGCCGGTCGGGCACGGCGTCAATGCGTCAACCTTTCTGGCAACCCTCGAAAAGGTGACGCCGCTTGGTCCTGTCGCCGCGAGCTAGCTGACTTCCGCCGCCACCGCGGCGCACCGCGACACCATCAGCCGTCCTCGCGCCCCGCGCCGCGGCAGGTGGCGCACCGCCACGACTGACGAGGTGCGCTTGGCGATCCAGTGCGCGCGGCAGACCGGGCAGGTGTGGACGTAGACGAAGGGCCGCCCGCGGCGGCGCGCGCACGGGCTCGGGGACGGCGGCCTCGGCCCACCGCACGCGCGGCTCGTAGCCGGCGAGGCTCATCAGGATCTTTCCACTCGCGCCCGTGGGCTCGCGCGCGGCGTCCGTAGAGAAGCCAGGTCGCGACGTGCGCGGCTTCGTGGCAGACGACCTCGCGCAAGGCTTCGGGCGCGCCTTCGAGCAGCCCCGGGTTCAAGCGGATCAGCCCCGCTTTCGGCGCGCAGCGGCCGAGCGAGCTTTGAAGGCGGGAGCTGAAGACGATGCGCACGCGGTTGGGAAGCTCGGGGACGCCCCACGCGGCGGCCCAGGCGGAGAGCCACGTCTCGTAGGTTGACGGCGTCGAGCGCGCGCATGGCGGAATCTTACATCTCAAGTTGCCTGCGGTGGTCTTCGGTTCTACGTTTCCGTGCATGAGCGCGAACGGAGTGGGGCTCGGCGCATCGCTCTGGGTCGGCGCTGGCGATCGGGTTCGTCCTGGCCGCCAGGACCGACGTGCTCGTCGCCGCGCTTGAGAGAGATCGTCGGCATGATCGGCCTCGAGGGCGAGCCGGTGGCCGCATCGCCGGCGTTCATCTCAGGACACGAGGTGGAGCTAAATTGAGACGCTCGCACCTCAGGACCAGGCCGAGCGCCTGCTCGAGCGCGCGATCAACCACTACGACGGCGCGGCCGCGCTGATCGCATCGAGGGTCGACGGCTGGCGCGGGAAGATCGACGATGGACGGGCGCTCAACGGGCTTTTCATGACGGCGTTGAACGCGAACGACTTGCGCGTCCGGGCGGCGGCGCTCGAGCTCTACCTCGCGGCGTACGACATCGGGAAGACGCCCGAGGACCTCGACAAGATCATGGCGCGCGGCGAACGTCAGGCGGAAGGACGCCCTCACGCGCTCTTCGTCGTCGGCTTGCTGGGAAACCGCGGCGTCGATCCGCGGCGCGCGCTCGACTATCTGCTGCGCTTTGCCGGACGATCCCGGATGTCGAGACGCGCCAAGTGGGCCGTCGAGGGGATCGCGATGCTGGGAACCGACGACGCGATCGCGCCGCTGCTGCGCGTCTTTCGCGACGACCCTCGACGCGTCGATCCGGGAGCGCGCCGGGTGCGGCCTCGCGCAGTCCGGGATGCTGACCGCGAAGCAGCGGTTCACCGCCATTCCCGAGCTGCTCCGCATGGCGGACGATCCCGAGGTCGACGACCAGACCCACGCGTGGGTCTTCCAGGCGCTGGCCGACATCAGCGGCGAACGTCTTGGTTACGATATCGCGGACTGGCGCGATTGGTGGGCCAAGGGGCCGCAGCCCCGGAGCCGGAGGCGCGGTAATTCGACGCCGCTTTTCCGGTGGTGGGTCCCGGAATCGTCAGTAATCTTCCCGCCATGAACACGGCGCCGACTCACGACACGATGGTGGCGGCCTTCATGGCCTCCGACCCCACCTACGACGGCGTGTTCTTCACCGCCGTGAAGACGACCGGGATCTTCTGCCGGCCCGGCTGCCCGGCGCGGAAGCCGCTTCCGCAGAACGTCGCGTTCTACCCGACGGTGCGCGAGGCGATGTTCGCGGGCTACGTCCGTGCAAGCGGTGCACGCCGCTCGACACGCCGGGTAAGCCGCCCGACTGGGTCGCGCGCTTGATCGCGCGGCTGGACGCGGCGCCCGATGCGCGGATCCGCGCCGCGGATCTGCGCGGCGCCGGCATCGACCCGGGGCGCGCGCGGCGGTGGTTCAAGACGCACTACGGGCATGACGCTTCAGCGCCTTCGGCCGGCGCGCGGCGGCTGTCGGGCGCGCTGGCGACGATTCGGGAGGGAGAGAGCGTGGACGACGCGGTGTTCGAAAGCGGCTATCTGTCGCACAGCGGATTCAGAGACGCCTTCACGCGGACGTTCGGCGCGACGCCCGGTAAGGGCGAGCAGGTCGACAGCGTGTCGCCTCGCGTGGATCGAAAGCCCGATCGGCCCGTTGATCGCGGGGGCGGACGATCGCGGGATCTGCCTGCTTGGAGTTCTCCGACCGGCGCATGCTCGAGGCGCAGCTTCAAGACGCTGTCGCGGCGGCTGCGGCGGCCGCTCGTTCCCGGCGAGCATCATTACTTGGAGGCAGCTGCGCGCCGAGCTCGGCGAGTACTTCGCCGGGACGCGGAAGGTGTTCGAGGTTCCCGCTCCACGCGCCGGGGACGCCGTTCCAGGAGCGGCGTGTGGAAGGCGCTGCTCTGCGATCCCGTACGGCGAGGTCCGGTCCGTACGAGCAGATCGCGATGGCGGTCGGCTCGCCCGAAGGCGGTCCGCGCGGTGGGAACGCGCCAACGGGATGAACCGCATCGCGATCGTCATCCCCTGCCACCGGGTCGATCGGCAAGGACGGGAGCCCGACCGGCTACGGCGGCGGCATCTGGCGGAAGCAGCGCCTGCTCGCCCTCGAGCGCGGGAAAAGGGGACACTCCCTGCTGATTAGGGGACATACGATTTGGCAACGGTCGCCTGAAAGGAAAAGCTGTCATCGGAAAAAGGGGAGTGTCCCCTTCCGCGGTAGATTGTAGGGATGCTGCGCTCAGAAGTCTGTCTTCCTGGCTGCCTGCCTCGTTGGCGGCCCCGGCGATCGCCGACGATAGCAAGACGGTGGGCCGGGTGCGCGGTGACGACGGTGCACGTCGCCGGCGACAGCCACCGCCGCGGCGTCGCGTCAAGGCGATCGCGTCGGAAGCGCACGCTGGCAGGCGCGGTCATCTCGGTCTCGCCTCGACCCGAGCGACCCGACGCGGTTCGACGCGACGCATCTACGACGCCACCGACGAGAAGGCGTTCGAGCTGGTGCTCGACGCCAGGGGGAAGGAGCTTTCGCGCAAGGCGCTCGCGGGCCAGCCCGCGCGGACGCTCGAAGAGCTCGCCGATGCTTCGACCATCGTGCGCGAGAACCCCGCCTTTGCCGAGGCGGTGGCGAGCGGTGCGGCCACCATCTACGAGCCGATGCCCGCCATCACCGTCGATGCCGACGGACGCCGCCTGGTCAACGTCGGCGTGATCTCCGTCGATCGTCGAAAGAACGAGATCGTCTCGGTCCACATCCCGACCGGAAGCGTCGCCCGTTACGCGTCCGGCGCGCCCCGACGTCGAGCGCGACGCTTCTCGCGTGCGGTCCGGCCAACTCGAGCTGCTCGTACTCCACCGGGCCGTGCGCCACGTATCAGATTCTGTGGCCGGCCGCCGATCCGGTCTGGAAGCTCAACGTCAGGCACCCGAGCTGCACGACTTCGGTCAGTCGGACGGCACCGGCCTCGAGCTGACCGACGTCTACTACAAGGGCAGGCTGATCCTGAAGCGGGCCGAGGTTCCGGTCCTGAACGTCCTCTACGCCGGCAACACCTGCGGCCCCTACCGCGACTGGCTCTACTCGGAGGATTGCTTCCAGGCGACGGGCACGGACGTGCCGTCCTCAGGCTCGGGCGTGAGGATCGCCAACGCGCCGCCGTCGACGCTGTGCGAGAGCGGCTCGCCGGGAGCGATGCGGGAACTTCAGGGGACTCGCGATCTACGATCAGGGTGACGCCCTCTGGATCGTGACCGAGACGAACGCCGGCTGGTACCGCTACGTCATGGAGATGGCGCCTCCACCTGGACGGGACGATGGAGCCGATCTTCGGTTTCGGCGCCACCACCAACAGCTGCACGTGCAACGCCCACTTCCACCACGCCTACTGGCGGATGGAGTGGGCGGTCGATGCCGTCTCCGACGGGACGACCGACGACCCGGCCACCGGGCATCGACACGCTCGAAAGGCGGCGCACGGGAACGCTGGACGACTACGACCCGATCGCGACGGAAGGGACGTTCCTCCGCCCGACGACGGATTGGGACAAGGACTACTGGCGCATCATGAATCCGTTGACGGCCAACGGGTACGTGCTGCAGCCGGGGGAGCTACGACGGCACAGGCGAACGATGATCCGTACGGCAAGTGGGACCTCGGCCGCGCTGGCCTTGAACTCCAGCCAGATCGACGACCCGAACACGCAACACGAGCATCAACATCGCCCCGTGGGTCACCGGCGAGGCGCTGGGCGCCGCCAAGCGCCTCGTCACCTGGTACCACGTGACGTACGCGCACGACGATCCCGGCGGCAGCGGCGAGGCCTGCGAGATCTCCGGGCCGAGGTTCGTCCCCCTGACGCCGTGCGCCGGGTCGGTCTCCTCGCGAAGAACGCGTACACGTGCAACTCGCAGGTCTCCGTCACGATGATCGACACCGATCTCGCGGGCCAAGGCACCGCCACACTCGGGGTCTCTTCGGGGACGGAGAGGTGTCGCCGAGCCGCTCGTGCTGACCGAGAGCCCGGCGGGATCCGGGCCGCTTCCAGGGATCGATCAACACGATCGCCGGGCGCCGCCGTCAACGGCGACGGCAAGATCTCGGTCGCCCACGGCGACACGATCGACGGTCCACTACCTGGACGCGTCCTCCTGCGGCGCGCCCAACGTCGCCGTGGACAAGACCGCGAGCATCGACTGCGTCACGCCCTCGATCACGAACGTTCACGCCGCCCCGGCAGCGAGCCAGGCGACGATCGGATGGGACACGAGCGAAGCGGCGAGCACGGTCGTGCACTACGGGACGACGATTCCGACGGGTTCCTCGGCCGGACCGGCCGGCGTTTCGACGGCGCACGCGACGACGCTGAACGGCCTGTCCGAGTGCACCACGTACTACTACTGGGTCGAGTCCGTGGACGCAGCAGGCAATGCCGCCGCCAGCAACAGCGGCGGCGGCTACTTCTCGTTCACGACGGGCCAGACGCACGTGGCGACCCTGGTCAGCGCCGACACGCCCCGGGCGATTCCGACAACAACCCTACGGGAGCGACAAGCACCATCGCGGTCGCCGACACGTCGATCGTTCAGGACGTCAACGTCACCGTCAACATCACGCACACCTACGATCACGACCTCACGCTGTCGCTGACCACCCCGGCGAACACGCCGATCACGCTTGCGGCGGCGCGGGGCGGCTCCTCCAACAACTTCACCAACACGGCTCTTCGACGACGAGGCGGCGTTGCCGATCTCCAGCGGGTCGGCGCCGTTCACGGGGTCGTTCCGGCCCGAGCAGCTGCTGGCCTCGGCGGACGGCCTGTCGGGCGCCGGCAACTGGAGGTTCAAGGTCGTCGATGGGCGTCGCAGGATACCGGGACGATCAACAACTGGACGCTCAAGCTGACCTATCCCGATCTGGCCTGCGCGCCTCGCGGGAACGCCGCCCCCGTTCCCGATGGCGCGATCGGCACCGAAATGGCGGCCTCGCGCATGGCCGGCTCCGGCATCCACGTGACCTGGGACGTCGCGACCTGCGTCGCCGAGAACTACCACCTGCTCTACGGGACGCTGCAGAACGTGTCCTCACGTACACGCCGACCGGCGCCGTCTGCGGGCTGGGCCCCTCGGCAGCTACGACTGGGCGGGCTCACCCGCCGGCGACCTGTGGTTCCTGATCGTCGCCGACAACGCCGCCGCGATGGAAGGGACCTGGGGAGCGAACGGTGCCGGCGCCGACCGCGCCGGCACGACCCCATCCGGGCTCTGCGGGCTTCACCACCCGAAGCAACGCGGCACCTGTCCCTGAAAAGGGGACACTCCTCTCCAAAGTAGAGGACACTTTTCCTTCGTTTTGGAAAGGGGAGTGTCCCCTTTTCCCCGTTATGATGCGCGGTAGATCCGACCCCCTCAGGAGGAACGACGATGGCAGTAAAGAAGAAGAAAGCGGCGCGCCCCCAGCCCAAGGCGAAAGCGAAGACGAAGCCCAAGGCCGCTGCGAAGCCGAAGGCGGCCGCGAAGCGCGCCCCGAAGGCGCCGAGCCAAGAGGAAATGATGGCGCTGTGGCAGAAGGCGATGTCGCCATCGGCCAGCCACGCGCGCCTGACCCCGATGGTGGGGACGTGGAAAGCGAAAACGACCTTCGTCATGGAGTCCGGAGCGCCGCCGGAGGTCAGCAACGGGACGTCCGGTTCATCGCTTGGTCCTGGGCGGGCGCTACCTGGAGCAGATCTACAAGGGCACGTCGATGGGCATGCCCTTCGAGGGTCTCGGGTTCACCGGCTATGACAACGTCCAGCAGCGCTACGTCGGCAGCTGGATGGATCTCGTTCGGCACGGGAATCATGACCAGCGTCGGCGCTGGGCCACCCGACCGACGAGAGGATCGACTCCGTCGCCGAAGCGATCGATCCGCACGGGGAAGAAGGTCGTGTTCGACACGATCTTCCGCATCCAGAATCACGAGCACCACTCGTATCGAGATGTGGACCAAGGGCCCGGACGGAAAGAAGTACCGCGTCATGCTCATCGAATACGAGAGGGGGTAGCGTCATGCCGTTTCTGAGTCTCTGGATTCCGTGCTCGCTCGCGACGGTCGTCGTCTTCGTGCATCAGCTCGATCCTGCACATGGTGCTGAAGTACCACAGCGCCGACTACAAGCGTCTCCCCAACGAAGACGCGGTGCGCGACGCGCTCGGGAAGGGCGCCCTTCCGCCCGGTCTCGTACCAGCTCCCCTACTGCGCCAACATGAAGGAGATGCAGGAGCCCGCGAAGCAAGGCGAAGTACGTGGAGGGCCCGGTCGGGGTCATCACGATCATCCCCAACGGCTTGCCGGCGATGCCGAAGTACTCTGGCGCAGTGGTTCATGTTCTGCCTTCTCGACCAGCTTCACCGCCGCCTACGTCGCGCGGCACACGCTGCACCCCGGAGACGCCGGGGATGCTGGTGACGCGCATCACGGGCACCGTGGCGTTCGCCGGCTACGGTTTCACGCACATCGATCGACTCGATCTGGAAGGGGCAACCGTGGCCGAACACGGCGCGCTCCATGATCGACGGCGTGATCTACGCCGTGGCGACGGGGGCGACGTTCTGCATGCTGTGGCCCAAGATGCTAACCTGAGGGACTTCCATGAAACGAATCCTGTCGATCGCCGCTCGGGCGTTGCCCTCGTGTCGCTGCAGCCGGTGCGGCGGCCTCAGCCAAAGAACACCCGGAGAAGCACCACTCCGACCAGGGGAAGCACACAGGCGAAGGGCCACCACAAGTTCGACGACCACGATCGCGACGTCACGCGAGAGTGGTGCGTCGAGCGCCAGCGACCGGCTCCCGGTCGGGTTCCGGCCGGAGGACCGGCTCGCGCCCGAATTCGAGGCGCGACTCCAGGTCGGCGTGATCCTCGACGTGCGATCTTCGAGGTCAGGTCAACCCCGTGCCGCTCGAGCCTCGTCAGGCTGCTCCCGCCGCCTCCCGTGAGCCACCACTACATCGCCATCGGCGGCCATGTCGCCCTGCTCGACGCGTCGCGGCGCTCTGCAAGACCTGCTCCCCATTCCACGGTTACCCCAAAAGGGGACACCCCCTTTCTCATCTAGAGGACACGTCATGGGTTCGAAGCACATCAGCGAACATCCATGAGATGAAAGGCGGCGGCGAGCGGTCGGAGGGGACGCGGTTCGCGTCGCGGCACACGCCGATCGGCGTCGGCGCTCGGCGCGACGAAGCTCGGCTACAACCTCACCGAGATCCCGCCCGGGGAAGACCGCGTTCCCCTACCACTTCCACTACGTCAACGAAGAGATGTTCCTCGTGCTCGCAGGGGACCGGGAAGGTCCGCATGCCCGACGGCACGCACTCCGTTGAAGCCCGGCGACCTCGTCTGCTGCCCGCCGGGCGCGGACGGCGCGCACCAGATCATCAACGACGGCGCCGTCCCGCTGAAGTACCTCGCGCTGAGCACGATGCAGGACCCCGAGGTGGTCGAGTACCCCGACAGCGTCAAGTACGGCGTGACGGTCGGCCGCAAGCCGGGAGCGGCGCCGCAGGATTCGACGTTCCGCGTGCTCGCCTTCAAGAAGGACGCGGTGGACTACTGGGCGGGCGAGAAGACCTAGTTCTCGAGAACGAACGTCACCCGCATGTTGACGCGGTACTCCGACGACCTTCCCGTTCTCGACCACGACCTTCAGGTTGTCGACCCAGGCGCCTCGGACCCCCTTCGAGGGTCTTGCTCGCGCGCGCGATCCCCTTCTGTATCGCATCCTCGAAGCCTCTTCTTGGACGAGGCGATGATCTCCGATGACCTTGGCGACGTCACTCATGTCGGGCTCCTTCTGGATTGACCGGCGGAAGTATGGCATGGTCAGGGGTGACGACCGCCGGCCACTCGCGACCTGTGTGCTCGCGGTCCTCGCCGCCGCATCCTGCTCGCCCGCGAGTCCGCGCGACGCGGCCAAGGGCCCGGCGCTGTCGCCCGTCCCCGCGACATCGCGGCGTCCGTGCGCCTGGCGGTCGTCGCGGAGAAGCTCGACCAGCCGCTCGGCGATGGCGTACGCGCGACGGCGACCCCGCGAAGCGGCTGTTCATCGTCGAAAAGGCGCGGCACGATCCTCGTGATGAAGAAGGGGACACCCCCGTTCTGTATCTGAGCTTGAAGGAGCGGGTCTCGCGGCGGCAGCGAGCAGGGCCTGTTGGGTCTCGCGTTCCACAAGGAGTTCATGAAGAACGGGCGGCTGTTCGTCAACTACACCGGACAAGGACGGGGACACGCGGATCGTCGAGCTCACCGTCGCCTCGCCCGCCGCGGACCAGCGCCACGATCGCAGAGCGAGCGCGAGCTGCTCTTCGTCGAAGCAGCCGTACGCGAACCACAACGGCGGGCACCTCTTGATGACGCCGGGAGGATGGCTGCTCGTGGGATTGGGCGACGGCGGCTCGGCCGAGCGACCCGCACGGGAACGCGCAGGAACCCGAAGACGCTTCTCGGCAAGATGTTCCGCCTCGACCCGACGCGGCAGCGATGCGCTGCGCACGAAGATCCTCTCGCACAGGGATGCGCAACCCGTGGCGGTACGCGCTCGACCGCACGACGAACGATCTCTACATCGGCGACGTCGGGCAGAACCTCTGGGAAGAGGTCGACGTCATCCCGCTCGATCAGCTCCAGGGGAAGGACTTCGGCTGGAACGTGATGGAGGGGGCTCACTGCTTCAAGGCGGCGACCTGCGACGCGCGCGGAGTTCGTCGCCTCCCGTCGTCGAGTACGGGCACGACGCCGGGCTGCTCGATCACCGGCGGCGTCGTCTACCGCGGGACGGCCGCTGCCGTCGCTCGCGGGAACGCTACTTCTACTCCGACTACTGCACCGCGTTCCTCCGCAGCTTCCGCTGGACGCGGGCCGGCGGTGCGACCGATCACTGGGACTGGACGCAGCGCCTCGAACCCCAAGCAGCGCTGGCGCAGATCGCGTCGTTCGGCGAGGACGAAGATGGCGAGGTGTACATCATCGGGCTGACCGGGACGATTTGGAAGCTAGTGCCGGCATGATCGGCTGATGGAGCCGGGGACTTCGCTGCTGCACTACCGCCTCGTCGAGAAGATCGGCGAGGGCGGGATGGGCGTCGTCTGGAAGGCGGTGGACACGACGCTCGATCGCGACGTCGCGGTCAAGATCCTCCCAGGCGCTCTCGCGCCGACGTTGAGCGGCTGCAACGCTTCGAGCGCGAGGCCAAGACGCTGGCTTCGCTCAACCACCCGAACGTCGCGACGGTGCACGGGTTCCACGAAGCGGGCGGTGTGCGCTTCCTCGTCATGGAGCTCGTCTTGGGCGAGACGCTCGAGGAGCGGCTTGAAGCGCGGGCGAATGGCGCCCGATGAAGCGCTCCGGTCGCCGCCAAGATCGTCGCTGGGCATCGAGTACGCACACGAGCGCGGGATCGTCCACCGCGACCTCAAGCCGGCTAACATCAAGCTGACCCAGGACGGCGGCGTCAAGGTTCTGGATTTCGGGCTCGCCAAGGCGATCGCCGGCGACCCGACATCGACGGGACCGACCTCGACCCCGACCGTCATGCCCCACGCTGACCAGCATGGGCACCGTCGCGGGGATGATCCTCGGCACCGCGGCCTACATGAGCCCCGAGCAGGCACGGGGCGGCACCATCGACCGGCGCGCGGACATCTGGGCCTTCGGTGCGGTGCTCTACGAGATGCTCACCGGCCGCCGCGCCTGTTGAAGGCGACACGGTCTCCGACACGCTGGCGTCGGTTCTGCGCGCGCCGCTCGAGTGGGAGCTGCTCCCGGAACGACGCCGCCTTCGATCGTGCGCCTCTTTGAAGCGTTGCCTGGAACGCGATCCCGAAGAAGCGCCTACGCGACATCGGCGAAGCGCGGATCGCGCTCGACACAGTGGGAACGGACGGGGACGGCGACCGTTTCCCTCCTGCCTCGTCGGGAATACGGTCGCCGCCCCACGTCGACTACACGTGGCTCCTCTTTGCCGTCGCCGCGTTCGCTGCCGTCGCGCTCGGCAGCATGATGGCGACGCGCAAGCCCCCGAGGCGCGGCGTCGTTCGCTTCACGGTCGCGCCCGACGACAAGCTGAGCCGGATGGACTGGCCGCGACTTTCACCCGACGGACGTCTGCTGGCGTTTCAGGGGTTCGACGCCGCGGGGAAGCAGGCGATCTGGATCCGGCCGATCGACTCCATGACCCCCTACCCGCTCGCCGGAACGGAGGCCGCGACGGGCGGCCGTTCTGGTCTCCGGACAGCCGCTACCTCGCGTACTTCGAGGGGCGCCAGCTGAAGAAAATCCCCGTCGCGGGCGGGCCACCCCAGATGATCGGCGAGGCGGAAAACGGCGCCGACGGGACGTGGGGGACCGACGGTGTGATCGTGTTCGACGGGCGCGGCGCCGTCGATCCCATTCGGCGAGATTCCCGCCGCGGGTGGGAAGCCCAGCCCCGCTTTTGCGGGAACCGCGAAAGATGCTCCGGGGACGGCGTCGTGGCCGTTCTTCCTGCCCGACGGCAAGCACTTCCTTTTCATGTCGAACGGCGCCGGACCCGGCTCGGCGGGCACCAGCAACAACCAGGTCTGCGTGGCCGCCCTCGACAAGCCGGGCTACAAGACGCTGACCGAAACCGGCGCACGGGTCGAGTACGCCAACGGGTACATCGTCTATGTCCTCAGGGGCACGCTCGTCGCTCATCGGTTCGATCCGGATCGCTTGACGCTTTCGGGCGATCCGATCCCGCTGGCCGACCGCATCTCCGAGAATTCCACCCGCGCGCTGTTTTCCGTGTCGACGGACGGAAAGATTGCGTTTCAGGCGGGCACGACCGGCGTAACGAGCGAGCTGATCTGGCTCGACCGCCAAGGGAAGGAGCTCGGCAAGATCGGTCCGCCGGACAGCTACCTCGACATCGCCCTGTCCCCGGATGGTTCGCAGATCGCGTACTCGCTGAACGACTCGCGCTCCGACACGCGTGACATCTGGGTGCGCGACCTCGCCAGAGACACGGCCTCGCGCTTGACCTTCGATCCCGCGAACGAAGTCTCGCCGCTCTGGTCTCCGGACGGAGCGCGCGTCTTCTACATGTCCAACCGCAGCGGGTTCTTCGCCTGCGTGGCCAAGGCCGCGAACGGAACCGGGCGACGAGCAACCGGTGTACGCGATCGCGAACGCGAACGTCTCCACCAGGGACATTTCACGGGACGGCCGCTGGCTCGTGTCTCGGCCGGTTCGCCGCGGGCGAGCAGCCCGCGACGATCGTGGTCGCCGCCGATGGCAAGGGCGAGGCGGTTCGCGTGCCCGGGAATGGGCTGCAGACCGCGGGCCAGATGTCCCCCGACGGCCGCTTCATCGCCTACTTACTCCAACGAGACGGGAACGCCCGAGGTGTACGTTCAGACCTGGCCGTTGGGCGGCGGCAAATGGCAGATCAGCAACGGCGGCGGGTTGCTGCCGCGGTGGCGCGGGGACGGCAAGGAGCTGTTCTACCGGAATGCGGCGTTCGAGTTCTACGCGGTCACGGTGACGCTCGAGCCGCGCTTCACGGCAGGCATCCCCAACAGCTTTTCAAGCGTCGCCTGCAAGGAGACAACCCAGGGACGCCGTCGTGGGTGGTGACGCGGGACGGCCAGAAGTTCCTGCTCAACGCCGCGCTGCCGACGACCCAGGCGGTCCCCTTCACGGTCGTCCTGAACTGGCCCGAGACGCTGAGCTCGAAGTAATCTGGTCGGCGGAGGGTCACCATGTCGATCCGACCGGTTCAGCGACTGATCAAGGCCAAGCCCACGATGGAAGGCGCCGGCGTCCACCTCAACCGCGCCTTCGGATTCGGCAACACTTCGGACTTCGATCCGTTCCTCCTCCTCGACGATTTCCGCAACGACGACCCCGAGAGCTATCTCGCCGGCTTTCCCTGGCATCCCCACCGCGGGATCGAGACGATCACCTACGTGCTCGCGGGAACCGTCGAGCACGGGGACAGCTTGGGCAACCGCGGCGCGATCGCGCCGGGCGACATCCAGTGGATGACCGCCGGGAGCGGGATCGTCCACCAGGAGATGCCCAAGGGGGACAGCGCCGGGACGGATGCACGGCTTTCAGCTCTGGGCCAACCTGCCCGGCGGCGCTGAAGATGACGGCGCCTCACTATCAAGAGGTCAAGATCGGGCGACATCCCCGACGTCAAGGACGACGACGGCACGAGCGGCGCGCATCATCTGCGGCAACTCTGTGGGGAACAGCCGGGCCGGTCGACGGAATCGCGGCGGAGCCCAACTACTTCGACATCACCGTTCCGCCCGGCAAGCGCAAGACGATCCCCGTCGAGACGACGCGGCACGCGTTCGCGTATGTGTTCGCGGGATCGGGGAAGTTCTGCAACGCGTCGGGCCCGCTGGCGGTCCCCACGGAAGGCGTCGGCTGGTCGGACGCGCGCCCTCCGGAGGAGGTCGATAACCGCTCGCTCGTGCTTGTTCGATCGCGGCGACGAGGTCACCGTGCAGGCGGGCGAGGAAGGGATCCGCTTCCTTCTCGTGTCGGGAAAGCCGCTCGGAGAGCCGGTCGCCTGGTACGGCCCGATCGTGATGAACACGCAGGCCGAGCTGCGAGGCAGGCCTTCTTCGAGATACCAGAACGGAACGTTCCTGAAAAAGGAAAGGCGCCGCGACCGTAGCCGCGGCGCCTCTTTAGCCTACTGTCGAAGGGAAGCAGCCTGCGAGCACTGCGCGGTGCTGCCGCTCAGGTGCCGCTTACATCAGCGTAGGATTCGGACCACGTTCCGGCGATCGTCGAGCCGCTGATGTCGCCGTGAAGCGTGACGGTGAATGCCGCTTGGGGGACCTGAAAATCGACAGAACCGTTGCGGTTGCGGGGCTGCCGGTGTGACGCCGGGCATCCGTTGGTAGTACATCGTTGGCAGCGCGAACGATCCGCTGACAGCCACGTTGAAACCTGCACTCGCCTGGCAACCTACCGGCGACGTACAGTTCGCAGGTGCGCAGAATGTCGCGACGTTCGAGGGCGTGCCGCCGAGGAAGGCTACCGAAAGAAACCATTTCCTCCGGCCCAAACGAACCGCCAGCCGCCGTGCCGGCGGCATGACTAGACCGCCGGGTGGTACTCCTGATCCTCGCTGACGAAGAAGATTGAGCCCGTGGTGGGGGCAGTACGATCCACCGATCGGGATCGGAGCCAGACCCCTGGTATTCAACTCACCGTCCACGTCGATTGCGTCCTCGCAGGCTCCGACGCGTCGCGAGTCTCCGTGATGTCCGGAGTGAGTCAGCGAGGAGTGTTCCGGAATTCCCCGACTCATCGACGCAGGTGCCGTAGAAGCTCGTGGTCGTCGAGTGGAGTGGGATCGTCCTTGCCGCAACCTACGCCGGCGCCGGCAAGCGCGACGAACGCTGCGGTGACGCCGACAGGAGCAGGCGCGTGATAGGCCGTCGATCGGTGGGCATCAAGACGCCTTTCTTCCGGCAAGAGGGCGAGGCGCCGCGACCGTAGCCGCGGCGCCTTGCTCCCTACCGTTGTGCGCCGCTGACTGCGGCGCTTCGGCAGCTCGATGAGATCGGCTCGGCTAGCCATGTTGACGTCGCAATCCGCGATGGCTTCGCGCTTGCCGTCGTGCGCTATGGCGTTCGCGATGTTCGAGCCGTCGAAGCTGAAGATGAGGCTGGACGTCGCCGTCGCCCAGCGCAATCGCCAGGCCGCTCTGGTTGGCGGGGTAGTGTCCGTGTCGCACTGGACGATCGTGCCATCGATCCCGGGTGTCGTCGGTCGTGCCGACACGTCGACCTGCAGCTGCACCCGGCGACGTTCACCGTGCCGGTGCCGTTGATCGCATTATTGTTATCGATGGAGAGATCGCGTGAACGTGAGGTACGTACGGGTCGCTGCGGCGTCGAAGTCATGTTTCCAGTCAGCGTGAACGGTACGTCGCCCAGTGGCCGACGACGCACTGACTGAAGTCGAAACTGTACGTAGTTACCCACGACCGTGCAGGTGACCGTCCCGCCGCTGCACACGCCAGACGTATCCGGGCAGACCGGTCGAGCCCAGGCCGCGCCCGCGCCGCTGACGATAGTCGGAACGGCCCCGAGGTAAGTGACCAGCGGTACGACCGTGTCCTCAGAGCGATCATCGAGGCCCGCTTCGACAGCCTCCGCGCAGCGTCGCTCCACGATATCGTCTTGCTGCGGCCCACGCCGAGGCCGGCGGAGCACGACGAACGTCACCGTACATAGCAGCGCGCGAGCCAACGTGAAGCCGACCGTTGATGCGAAAAGCACTACAGATTTTGCCTCCCCTGTTAAGCCATCGCCCCGAGCTTCTACGCCATGGAGCACGAAACATGACGAATTTTGTTGGCATCGACCTACCTCTTGCTGATCAGCGCGCGCGTCGGTACGGCAAAGAGGGACAACTCCCCTTCTTGAAGAGGAAGATCACCGCCAGCGTCAGTGATACTCGCCATTCAGCGGAAATCGACCCGCTCGTCCCGCACCAGATAGACGAGCCGATGCTCCTGCGTAATCCTGCGCGCGACCAACAGCCCTATGATAGAATCGCAGGGGCTCAGGCTTGCCAATCCCCCGAACGGGTCGCGCAGCACCTGCTCGACGAGCTGCAGAACACGCAGCGCGACTGGCTGCGGTCGGTAGCGATCCAGTGCTCTGAGATCGTCCCGAAACTCGGAATGAAAGACCGGCGAGACGCTCGCGACCAGGGCGTCTGGGTTTTTATTGTCTTCAAGGCCGAGGCTGCGGCGTAGGGCGTCGAGTGACGACGGCATCCGGCTTGCCACGGTGCGCGCGCTCCAACGCGGAGGCGAGGCGCGCGGCGTTCTTCGGAGAGCGAAGGAGGTGCGCTGTCTCCGAGGAGCGCGTTCAACTCGGTCTCCGCGATGAGCGCAACGTTTGCGCCGTTCCGGCGCTCGATCAGAGTAGGGCTCGCACGCGACTCCGGCGACACGATCGCAAAGGCTGGCGAGCGTGGCGCGCGTTTGCGATGTGAAGATCGTTCGATTGGCCATGGCGGGATACTCCCAGATATGTACAGTAATAACTGTACGTGTCAAACAGGGGAAGACAAGTCCGGACACTCCCTAGATCCAAGCGTCCTCTAGAAAAAGGGAGTGTCCCCCTTTATTTCACCCGCTCCCAGCGATCGGTCCAGCGCGGAGTCGTGGCGAGGATGCCGTCGCGCGACGACGCGCAGCCTCAGCTTTTCGCTGGGAACGTCGAACGCCATACCCGCCGCGTCGGAGATCGCGGTCGTGCAGCACTTTCGTCTCGGTCGGCGTGTCGTACGAGACGCCGGGCTCACCGAGGTTGCTCTGCACGCCGTACGTCACGCTCTCGCAGTACTTCCACCCGAGAGCGTGTACGCCGCGATGAACGCGATCGACACCGGCGTGCCGTCGGATGCGTTCCATTTCAGGATCACGGTACGGTGCGTCCTCGTGAACGTCATGAAGCCCACGACATCAGGCGGACCCTGCAGCTTCCGTCGGCCGTCACGCGGTGGGCGAGCGCGTAGGAGCCGACCAGGGCCTTTTCGTCGCCGGCCGCCGCCTTCGGAGCCGCGGCGAGGACGAGTCCCACGAGCGCGGCGGCGCACGCGGTGCGCTGAATTCGAGCTCATGTCGGCACCTCCGCGCGAAAGTCTACGCGGGAACGGCGGCGTTACGACCTACAATCCTGCCTTTGGCGGAGGCTCCCCTTGACCTTGGAACCCGGACGGACGCTCTCGCACTACCGGCTCGTCGATCGGATCGGCCAGGGCGGAATGGGCGAGGTGTGGCGAGCGACCGACACCACGCTGGGGCGCGACGTCGCGATCAAGGTCCTCCCGCAGGCGTTCTCCGCCGACGCCGAGCGGCTCACCCGGTTCGAGCGCGAAGCCAAGGTGCTCGCGTCGCTCAACCACACGAGCATCGCCGGCATCTACGGCTTGCACGAGCACGAGCGGCGCTTCGCTTCCTCGCGATGGAGCTGGTCCCCGGCGAGGACCTCGCCGAGCGATTGAAAAAGGGGAGCGTCCCCTTTTCCGAGGCGATCGACATCGCGCGGCAGATCGCCGAGGCGTTGGAGGTGGCGCACGAGCAAGGGATCGTCCATCGCGACCTCAAGCCGGCGAACATCAGGATCACCCCCGACGGCAAGGTGAAGGTTCTCGACTTCGGGCTGGCGAAGGCGTTGGAGACCGCGGCGGCATCGAACCCGGGCCGTGATGCCGCGATGTCGCCGACGATCACCTCGCTCGGCACGATGGTCGGCGTCGTGCTCGGCACGGCGGCGTACATGAGCCCGGAGCAAGCGCGCGGCAAGGCCGTCGACAAGCGCGCCGACATCTGGGCGTTCGGCTGCGTGCTCTACGAGATGCTGGTCGGCAGTCGTCCGTTCGACGGCGAGACCATCTCCGACACGCTGGCGGCCGTGCTGGCGACGAGACGCCGATTGGACCGCGCTTCCCGCGGCGACGCCGGCGAAGGTGCGCGAGCTGCTGCAGCGCTGCCTCGAGAAGGATCCGAAGCGGCGCATGCGGGACATCGGCGATGCGCGCATCGAGCTGGAGGAAGTCCTCGCGGCGCGCACGCGCGTCGGGACGCGTGCGTGTCGCGGCGTCGGAACCGAGATCGGCCGCGTCGCAAACGCCGACCCCGCGCTGGGTGCTCGGGGCGTTGCTCCTGGGCGGGGCGCTCGCGGGTCTGCTCATCGGCGGCCTCGTCGCGCGACGCGCTCCGGCGGCGCCCGGCGCGGGCGTCGTGCGGCTGGACCTCGACTTGCCGTCGGACGTGCGCTTCACGCAGTTCGCCGTCAGCCCGGACGGATCGGCGGTCGGCGCGTTGGGCTTTCCTCGCGTAGCGCCGGGCGAGCCCGACCCTCCCGGCGCGGGTCTACATGCGCCGACTCGACACCGGAACGATCGCCTGCCGTCCCGGGCACCGAAGGGCGCTCTGATCTGGGGATTCTCGCCGGATGGGCGATACGTGCTCGTCAACCCGCCGACCACGCTGGGCTCGACGCAGCGCGGTTTCGTGCGCGCTCCGGTCGATGGCCGCACGCCTCCCTTCACCCTCTGTCCCTGGAATCCGCGCTGGACCGCCGGCGGCGCCCTGAACGGCGGCGGCTTCGTCGCACTGCAAGACGGAACCAGTCTGGTTCGGATCCCGGCGGGTGGAGGCGAGCCGTCGGCTGGGGTCAAGGTCGATCTCGCCGGCGAGCGAGGCAACATCATCTTCGTCAGGTGCCGCGCTCCCGGGAGACCACGCCATGCTGCTCCAGGCGATCGCGTACGGCGCGAAGGGTTGGTATTTCCGGGTCGGCGTGCTCGATCTGAAATCCGCGAAGGTGACTTTCCTCTTCGACGATGGGGGAAATCCGATCTACTCGCCGACCGGGCACATCGTGTTCTCACGCGGCGACACGCTGCTCGCGGTCGGTTTCGATCCGGCAACGCTGAAGCTCACCGGCTCTCCGGTCCCTCTCGCCAGCGGTCTGCAGACCGATTTCGGATTTCGACCGGCGCTTTTCGACCTTTCGAGAAACGGTGTGCTCGTCTACACCCGGGAGGAAGAACCGCCGAGGGGCGGCGCCTCGGCGTTGTGGATGCGGCGGGCAACGTGACGCCGGTCTCCGATGAACGCCACGCGTACCAGAGGGCACGCGCCAGCTCCGCCGACGGGCGGCGATTCGTCGCCACGATCACCAACGGCCAGGGAATCGATGAGCTGTGGGTCGGCGAGCTGGACCGTCCGAGGCCTGCGCCGGGTTCTCGCCATTCCGGACGCGGATCTGTTCACGCCGGTCCTCTCGAAGGACGGTCGAACGGTCTTCTTCGGACGACGGGGACACAACGCCGACGACGGAATCTACATGAAGGCCTTGGACGACGGATCGGCCCCGCGACGCATCGTCAGCGTTCCAACCGATGACATCCAGTCCTCCGCTCTGGAGCGTCGTTCCCGACGGATCGGGACTCATCGTGGGCCGCGCCGGAGCCGATCAGAAGAGCGACATCTACTTCGTGGCGATTCCGGCGTCGGCGGGCGCCGAGTCGGAGTTCAAGCCGATCGTCGCCGGCCCGGGCGACGAGTTCGACGCGCGGCTCTCCCCGACGGCCGCTTCATCGCCTACTCGTCGGATGAATCGGGCGGCCCGAGGTCTACATCGCAGCGTTCCGCGGCGACGGCCCCAGTCGGCGAAACGCTTCGCGTGACGCGATCGAGCGGCGCCAACCCGACTTGGAGCGCGGACGGCCGCACGCTCCGCTACGTGGAACCCGAGCGGTCAGGTCATGTCGCTCCCTGTGGCGACGACGTCCGGCGCTATCGGTCGGCTCCCCCACCCTGGTGTTCGACGGGAAGAAACTGAACGTGTTCGTGAACGACATCCTGCCCGACGGCCGGCAGTTCGTCATCGTGCGCGGCGAGGAAGAGTCCGACGAGATCCGCCGCCTCTCCGTCGTGCTCAATTTCTCACAAGAGCTGCGTCGAGAAGATGAAATCCGCGCGATGAGCGTGGCCCCCGGCGCCCGTCTCGGCCCCTACGAGATCGTCGCCCCGCTGGGCGCGGGCGGCATGGGCGAGGTCTGGCGCGCGCGCGACACCAAGCTCGACCGCGAGGTCGCCCTCAAGTTCTTGCCGGAGTCGTTCGCCCGGGAGCCGGAGCGTCTCGCCCGGTTCGAGCGCGAGGCCAAGGTGCTGGCCTCGCTCAATCACCCGAGCATCGCGGCGATCTACGGATTCCACGAGCACGAGGGGCATCACTTCCTCGCGATGGAGCTGCGTCCCCGGCGAGGACCTCGCTGTCCTCTTGAAAAAGGGGACACTCCCCTTTTCCGAAATAGTGGACATCGCGCGGCAGATCGCCGCAGGCGCTCGAGGTGGCGCACGAGCATGGGGTCGTCCACCGCGACCTGAAGCCCGCCAACATCAAGCTCACGCCCGGACGGCAAGGTGAAGGTCCTCGACTTCGGCCTTGCGAAGGCGCTCGATCCGTGACGACTTCGGGGCCGGGGCGCGACGCCACGATGTCGCCGACGATCACGTCGCTCGGCACGGTGGCCGGGCGTGATCTCTCGGCACCGCCGGCCTACATGAGCCCCGAGCAGGCGCGCGGCAGGCGCGTCGACAAGCGCGCCGACATCTGGGCGTTCGGCTGCGTGCTCTACGAGATGCTCACCGGCGAGCTCGCCTTCGCCGGCGAGACCATCTCGGACACGATGGCGGCGCGTGTTGACGCGCGAGCCCGACTGGAGCGCGATTCCCCGACCGTGCCGCCGCGCGTGCGCGGAGCTGATGGAGCGCTGCCTCCGCAAGGACCCTCGAGATCGACTGCGCGACATCGGCGATGCGAGGATCGAGCTCGACGGAATCCGCAAGAAGCGGTCCGGCGCCCGGCCCGCGTGTCTGCAGCCGCGGTTCCGTTTCTGCCGCTTCTGGCCGCCATCGCGGTCGTCGCTGCCCTCGCCGGAGGCACCTGGTCTCTGGCCGGCGGTCGGCCCGCACAGAGCTCCCTCCTTCCGGCCGCTGACGTTCGGCCGGGGCGCCGTGCACTCGGCGCGGCTCGCGCCCGACGGGCGGACGGTCGTCTACTGGCGCCGCGTACGAAGGCCGGCCGCTGGCGCTCTTCTCGACGCGCATCGACGGCTTCGAGTCCCGCCCCCATCGACGTCCCCAGCGCCGATATCGCGGGGATGTCCCGGGACGGACAGATGGCGCTTCTCCTCGGGCGCCACTACCAAGGGTGCTGGCTGCGCGTCGGCACGCTTGGCGCAAGTCGCCTTGGCCGGCGGAGCGCCCCCGCGAGATCTTCGAAGACGTCTACGACGCCGACATCTCCCCCGATGGCAAGAGTTCGCGGTGGTCGTCGCGGACGGGGACGACCAGGTGCTGCAGTACCCGATCGGAAAGGAGATCGCCCGGTCTCGCGCTGGCTGGATCAGCCAGCCTCGGATCGCGCCCGACGGAAAGCGCGTGCGCCTACGTCGATCATCGGGTCTGGGCGGACGATCTCGGCGAGATCAAGATCGCCGGAGCCGACGGGAAGATCGCCCCTCGTCGCCCCTGAGCGGCAATACACGCAGGGCCTGTGCTGGTCGCCGGACGGTCGCGAGGTCTGGGTCTCCACCAACGGCGACGAGATCCGAGGCGGCGTCCTGCTGAAGGTGTCCCCTGGCGACGCGTCCGCGCGTCGTGCTGAGAAGCCCCCACGCTCCTGAGACTCCAGGACATGAGCAAGGACGGACACGTGCTTCTGCTGTCCGACGAGACGCGGGCCACGGTGGCCGGGGAGCCTGGCCGGCGACACGAGCGAGCGGATCTACTCCTTCTGGGACAACGACCAGGTGTCCGGCATTTCGCAGGACGGAACGCTCTTCGTCGGCAGCAACGCCAGCGTCGTCGTGAACGGCGAGTACGCGGTCTTCCGGCGGCGCGACGCGCCGCCCGTCCAGCTCGCCATGGGTTTGGCCGCGGGGCTGACACCCGACGGCAAGGTTCGCGCTTCACGACGAACCTCACGGGCAGCCATGCAACGCTCACGGTCCGGCCGATCGGGCCGGGACAGTCCAGAACGATCGACCTCGGCGGCTTGATGCTGCGAAGTCACGGCGCGTCAAAGAGTGACCGGCTCGTCCGACGGCCGTCGCATCGCCCTGGCCCTGGCCAAACCCGGAGGTGGGAGCGCGATGTACGTGATGGACCTCGACGGCGGTCCCCACGCCGGGCTCTCGCCGGAGGGGCCAATCTCGGGGATCATCTCCCCGACGCGCTCGAGGGTCGTGGTCACAGCGACGCCAAGCGCGGTGTTACGTCGTCCCCGCCGGCGGCAGCGAGCGCCGATCGAAGGCGTGCCGAAAGACGACATCCCCTGGCCTGGTCACCGGACGGTCGCTCGATCTCTCTCCGGCGACAGAACGCTTCCCCGCGCATCTATCGCACCGAGCTCGTCGGCGGACGCCGTGAGCTGGTCCGCGAGCTCGTATCGGCCGACCCCGCGGGGATCGTCTACGGGTGGCTGATCCTCAGCCCCGACGGCCGGTTCTACCTTCAGCGCTTCCGGCGCATGCTCACGACGGTCGAGTACGTGACCTTGAGGCTGAAATCAGCCCGAGCGCCGTCGCGTTGTCGGCGACCCGCCGATCGAGCGAAAGCACGGCGAGATCGGGGAAACGCCTCCGCGCGAATGCCAGCGCGGTAGAGAGATGGGATCGCATCGAGCGTTCTGGACCGGCTCGACCGGGAACGTGGCACTCGGCCCTCGCCAGAATGCTCTCGCTCGAGCGCCATGGTGATCCACTTCTTGCGTTCCCGCGCCAACAAGCCACGGAGCTTCTGCGCCGACGCTTTCACTGTGATCAGATTCAGGGCGACGGCTCGGGCGGATGGCGCGCTCGATCTCGACGATCGTCAGCTGGGATGTCATGACGATCTCTGCCTCATCCATCTCTCTGACGACGTCGGAAGCGGTGCTCTCGCCGAGGAGCGCCACGCGACGGCCGCCGACCGATTCGAGGGATAGCGCTTCATCGGCCTCGGTCACGACGGTCTTCAGCGAGGAGTCGCGCTGCGGCTCCCCTTCGGCAGTCTCACGGGCGACTTTGGCGATCGGCGTCTTTGGGCTCTTGGGGAGCGTGATCGATCCCAGCGCGCACCCACGCGGCGAGCACCGGGTTCTGGTCTTCCTCGGTTGCATACACGGCGCCGGGCTCGTGCAACTCGGCGACGATCTGCGTTGCGATCGGACACGAGCGCACACGCGCCCCCGTCGAACTTCCCTCAGATAGGCGCTGAGGTTGTTCTTGAGCTCTTTGATTCCGACGGTCTTCCGGCCGGCCATGCCCTAAAGGTAGCTACCGGTAGCTACTTCGTCAAGGATGTCCTTACGCGCGCCGCTCCGCCCTCCGAGCCCGGTATCTCACACGCGTCTCGTGAACCCCATCCGCCGTGAACGGATTGCGAACCGCGATCCCTGGAAAACGATGGAAGTCCTTGTCGGTCGTCCAGAACTCGCGCACGCCGTGCTCGCGCAGCAGCGCGGCGATATGATGCGTCGTGGGCGACGTTGCCCGTCGCCCGTCCCGCCGTGACCATGTTTCGCAGGTGAGCACGATGGCCCGGACCCTCGCCGAGCAGCGTGATCGCGGGAGAGTCGAAGAGCCGGTCGATCTCTTCGACGGCCTTCGCCAAGTGTGGGAGGGGTGAACACGCGTGGGTGGGTGACAACCCGCAGAAACTCGTAGATGCAGGGCCACGGAATCGCCCACGGGCGCAGTCCCTCGAGAGATCTGCGAGCAGGCGTTTTGCCTCGACGTGGTGGATGGCTTCGGTGCGGCGGGCGTAGACGAGGAAGTTGGTATCGACCGCGATCACTTCTTGATGCCGTCCATCAAGTCGAAGAGCGAATCGCGATCGTCGAGGTCGACACCGGGCATCAGTTCGCCCGACTCGGTGGTCCACTTCAGCTTGTAGCCGCTCGCCGCCGGCTTCTCGGAGAGGTAGCGCCTGAGCGCGTCCTCCACGACGTCCCGGAGCGGGAACGCCGTCCGTCCCGCCGCCTTCTTCTTGGCGCGGCGCATGAGATCGTCGTTGATATCCATGGTGGTTCGCATGCACAAAAGCATACGACGTTATGTGTGTTGGCGCAACGATAAAGGGGACACTCCCTTTATTCGACGCGCTTCCAGGTGTCGGTCCACATGTCCTTCGCGGTGGCGACGAAACCCTCGCGGGTGAAGCGCATGCGCTCGGGCTCGCCGGGCACGTCGAACGACGTGCTCGGTGTCGTCGGTCGCCACCTCGGCGCACGCCTTCTTTCTTTCGGCCACTCATAGGAGATGCCGGGCAGACCCATGTTGTTCTGCATCCAGTACACCGGCTTTTCGCAGTACTTGCCGCCGGAAAGCGTGTACTTCACGATGAGCGACAGCGAGACGGGCGAGCCCTTCCCGTCCTTCCACATGATGTTGAAGTTGCGCTCGGTCTTCGTGTAGGTCATGAAGCCGACGATGTCCGGGTATTTCACTTCCTTGCCGCTGGGTAGAACGCGCTTGACCAGCCGGTACGATCCTTCGAGGATCTTCTCGTCGCCGGCCGCGACGCGCGGAGCCATCGGCATCGTCAACGCCGCCGCCAACGCGCACGCTGTCCGAAGGCGCACCTTCATTTCATTTCGCGAACAGCCGGCGCAAGAACGCCGGGTCGGGGTCGCCGCTCCAGGCGGAGATCGCGGCGAGCGATTGAGGCGCTCCTCGGGCGCGTTCCGAAGCCCCTGCACGAGCAGCTCGTGGAGCTCGGCCGACACCCCGGGGCCGATTTCGCTGCGCGGGCGGGACCGGCCTGGTCAGCTTGTCCTGATGCAATCCTCGGGTCGTGCGCCCTTCGTGGAGCGGCTTTCCAGCGACGAGCTCGTACGCGATGCACGCGAACGAGTAGACGTCGATCGTCGGACCGGACTCCTCGCCGGTCATCTGGCCCGGTGGGCATGTAGAGCGGCGTGCCGAGCACCGTGCCCGCCTGGGTCGCGGTGTCCTCGGTGACCTCTTCGTCCTCCTTCGCGAGCCCGAAATCCATCAGCTTCACGCGACCCTGAGGGCGTCAGCATGACGTTGCCCGGCTTGAGATCGCGATGCACGACGCCGCGGTCGTGGACGAACTGGAGCGCCGAGGCGAGCTGGCCCAGAACGCGCTTGGCCTGCTCTTCGGGAAGGCGCCGTGGCGCGACAGGAGCTCGGCCAGCGTCGACCCCTCGCAGAACTCCATGACGATGAACTCGGTACGGAACGCGGGGAAGTGGCCCTTGAGGCGCGCGATGTTGTCGTGCTCCAAGGACTCGACGATCCTCGCCTCGCGCTCGAATCGCGAGAACGCGCCCGGCTGGTAGACCAGGCGATGGCTCATCATCTTGAGGGCGACCCGTTCGCCGGTCGCCAGCTCGGTGGCTTCGTAGACGACCGCCATCCCGCCCCGTCCGACGCAGCCCAGACATCTGGTAGCCGTTCAGCACCTTGCCGCCGAGGCCGTCGTGAAGCGCGCGGCCGAGGCGGTCGGCGACGACGTTGGTCAACACGATCGTCAGCTCGGGGTTCTTCGCGGCGAGCCCGTCGAAATCCGCCGCCGAAAGAACCAGCGCGCGAACCTCCGTCGTCGCGACGACGTCCGCGGTGGCGGGCTCTTGCGTGATCAGGGACATCTCGCCCGCGACCGAGCCGCGCGTCAGCGTCGCGATCGGCCGAACCGTCTCGTCGCGATCGCGCAGAAGCACGCGGGCGTCGCCGTCGATGATGACGAAGAGGGAGTCGCCCTGCTGCCCCTGGCGGATGATCGGCTTCGTCCGGCGCGTACCGGCGCTCGCGAGCCGCCGAGAACACCTGATCGACGAGCCGCGGCCGCAAGGCTTTGAACGTATCGCTTTCGAGGAGGACCTCGCGCGAGACCGGGTCAGCGGGAGCGTCGTTCGTCATCCGCGCCTCAGTATAATGCCGTGGCTAGGGCGACCTGATGTCGCGGAGCGAGAAGCTTGAGAAGGGATTCCTGGGGCGTCAGGCCCAACCGCCGCGCCGCCTCGACTTGCTCCCTCGCCTTTCGGTTTCTCCCGTGAGGTAGAGCCCCATCGCCAGGTTCTGCCGGGCTTCCGCGTAGCCGGGCCCAGCGCGACCGCGATGTTGAGCCTCAGCCAATGCGTCTTGCAGCCGCCCCTGCTGCGCCAAGCTCAGCCGAGCTTGTGTGAGCTTCGGCGTAGGTCGGGTCGAGGCGCAACGCCTTTTCGTACATGCCCGTTCCTCTTCGATCGATCCCGTACCGACGAGGGCGCTCCCGAGGTTGGTCAGCGCCGCGGGATTGTCCGGCCGCAGCCGCAGCGCGATCTCGAACTGATCGATGGCTTCGCGCGGGCGGTTCGTCCGGGACAACGCGACGCCCAGCGTGTTGTGCGGCTCGGGCGCGCCGGGGTCGATCCGGATCGCCGTTTCCAGGGGTGCACGGCGTCGGCGGCGCGTCCGGTCTTGATCAAGGCGAGCCCCAAGTTGTCGTAGGCCCGAACGTACGACGGGCTCAACCGGAGCGCGCGCTCGAACCGCGGCACCGCATCGGCGTGCCGGCCTTGGTCGGCCAGCGTGACTCCGATGAGGTTCTCGACCAGAGGGTTGTCTCCCACGACACGCAGGTCGTGCTCGTAAAGCGTCATCGACTCGCGCCAGCGTCCCGCCTGCGCATGAGACCACATCGCAAGCACCGCGAGCGTCGCGGCTCCTAGCGCGTAGAGCGAGCGCGTGGAGACGATGGACGAAAGGGCGGAGTACGCGCCCCACGCGATGACGATGAAAACGCCGATGAGCGGGATGTACGTGTAGCGGTCGGCATGGGACTGCGCTCCGACCTGATCAGGCCGATCACCGGGACGAGCGTGCCCACGTACCAGAGCCATCCGACGATGGCGTACGGCCGCAGCCTACGCTCGCGGAACGCGATCGCCGTGGCCGCGATGAGTACGGCCGCCGCGAGACCGACCTGCCACGGCGGACGGGGCGCCCGCGGGGTGGAGATAGAAAAACGCGAGGTTGACCGGCCAGATCGTTTTCCAGAGGTAGACGCCGTAGGAGACGATCGCGTTGCCCACGCGGACGCCGAGCGGAAAGATCTCCAGGGAGTTGACCGCGCCGCCGCGCGATTGTGCGACGAACGTGGCGATCGAGGACGCGATCACGAAGGGAACGAGCGGGAGCTTTTCGATGAGGAGTCTCTTGAAGCTACGCTCGGGCCAACGTGCCAGCGGCCAGTAGTCGAGAAGGAGCAGCACGAACGGGAGGGTCACCAACATCGGCTTGGCCATGAGCCCGGCCACGAACGTCAGCATCACGAGGGCGTAGCGGCGCGTGCTCGGGGCGGCGACGTACCGGCAGTACGCGGCCAACGTCAACATGAAGAAAAACGTCGAGAGCACGTCCTTCCGCTCCGCGATCCACGCCACCGACTCGACGTGAAGCGGGTGCACTCCGAACAGCGCCGCGACGAACGCGCTCCGCCCGGTGGCGCCGGTCATCGTCGTCAGCACGAGAAAGAGCATCACCGTGCTCGCCAGGTGGAAGAGCAGGCTCGTGAGGTGGTGGCCGTGGGCGTTCTTGCCGAAGAGCGAAACGTCGAGCATGTGGGAGATCCAGGTCAGTGGATGCCAGTTCGCCGCGTAGTCGGTCGTCAGCGCCCAGCGAACCCTCCCTGCCGTCAGCCCCGGCCGCACGTGGTAGTTCCGCGTGACGTACTGCTCGTCGTCGTAGCTGATGAAATCGTTGTGGAGCACGGGCGCCAGGGCGGCCAGCGTGAGCGCAGCCAGAAGCGCGGCGACAACCGCGCGATGTCTCGTGGGAGGGTGAAGGCTCATGGCGACCAAAGCTCCGGAGTGTACGACGACTCTCGCGCTGATAGACTCCTCCCCGCTTTGATCCAACTCAAAAGATGTCGCGCCGCGCAGGAACGCCTCGTGGGGAAGGTCCACCGCACCCCTCTGTTCTCGGCGAGCGCTCTCGGTGAGCGGCTCGACGTTCGGCTCTTCCTGAAATGCGAGAGCTTCCAGAAGACCGGATCGTTCAAGGCGCGCGGGGCGCTCAACAAGGTCCTCTCCCTTTCGGAGGCCGAGCGCGCGGCGGGGATCGTCACGGTGTCGGCGGGAAACCACGCTCAGGCGGTGGCGTGGGCGGCGCGCCTCGTCGATGCGCCGTGCGTGGTCGTCATGCCGTCCGACGCGCCGCGTGCGAAGATCGACGCGGTTCGCGGATACGCCGCCGAGATCGTGTTCCACGACGACCGAGACACCCTCTTCGTCAAGCTCGCGGAGGTGCGCGACGCGCGCGGGCTCGTCTTCGTGCACCCCTTCGACGATCCGGTCGTGCTCGCCGGCGCGGGCACCGCGGGCCTCGAGATCGTCGAGGATCTTCCGGACGTCGACGTCGTCATCGTTCCGGTGGGCGGAGGAGGACTGCTCGCCGGCGTGGCCAGCGCGGTCAGCTCCCTTCGGGCGTCCGTGCGAGTGGTCGCCGTCGAGCTCGCGGCCGGACCCGGAATGGCTCCGGCGGTCGCGGCCGGAAAGCCGGTTCCGGTCCCGCGTCCCACGGGAACGCTCGCCGACGGCATGACGCCGCCGTTCGTCGGCTCCCTTCCGTTGGGCATCGTGCAGGCGCTCGGCGTGGAGCTCCAGACGGTGGCCGAACACGAGATCGCCGACGCGATGCGCGCCCTCGCGAGCCGCGCGAAGCTCGTCGTGGAAGGGTCGGGCGCCGCGGCCACCGCGGGACTGCTCTCCGGCCGCATCCCGATTCGGCGGGGATCGAACGTAGTCGCGCTCGTCTCGGGAGGGAACATCGATCCCGGACGGCTCGGCGCGGTGCTCGCAGGCTGACCGCGGCAGGAGGCATTGGCCCATGGATACGCTGATCATCTCTCAGTCGGACGTGCCCGAGCTGCTGCCGATGGACAAGTGCATCGACGCGATGGCCGAGGCGCTCCTGGCTCTGGCGCAAGGGCACGCGGTGCTTCCCTCCGGTCGATGGTCTGGATGCCGGACAAGTCGGGTCTGCTCGGCCTGATGCCGGCCTACTTAGGCGCCCCGAGATCGTTGGGCCTCAAGGTCATCTCGTATCTCCCGAAAAACCACGGCTCCGCCCGCGACTCGCATCAAGGCGCGGTGCTCCTCTTCGATGCGGACGACGGCGGGCTCTTGGCGATGATCGACGCCAGCTCGATCACGGCCATACGCACCGCGGCGGTGAGCGGTCTCGCCACGCGGCTCTTGGCGCGTGAGGACGCGGGTGATCTCGCCATCGTCGGCTCGGGCGTCCAGGCCAGCGCGCACCTCAATGCGATGCGGACCGTGCGAAAGCTGCGGCGCGTGCGGGTGTCCAGCTCGTCCCTTTCGAAGGCCCGGGCCTTCGCCGCGCACCACGAAGCGGCGCTCGGGCTTCGGATCGAGCCGGTCGCCACCGCGAAGGAGGCCGTCCTTTCGGCCGATCTGATCTGCACGGTGACCGCCTCGCGCGAGCCGGTGCTCTTTTCCGAATGGATCTCGGCCGGTGCGCACATCAATGCCGTCGGCGCCTGCTTTGCAACGGCACGGGAGCTCGACACCGCCACGGTCGTCCGCTCGCGTCTCTACGTGGACCGCCGCGAGTCGGCGCTGGCCGAGGCCGGCGATTTCCTCATCCCGAAGGCGGAGGGCGCGATCGGCGATGCGCACATCGTCGGGGAGCTCGGCGACATCCTCGCCAAACGCGTGGCGGCGCGGCGCACGGACGACGAGGTCACCTTGTTCAAGTCGCTCGGCATCGCGATCGAAGACCTGGCCGCGGCGCACTCATCCATGCGCGTGCGCGCGCCGCGGGAAAGGGAATCGCCGTCGATTTCGGAGGCCATCGCGTTGCTTACGATTGAGCCGCCGAACCTCGACGCGATCCGCGCGGCGGCGGCCCGGATCATGGGGTCCGCGCTGCGGACGCCGCTCGTTCGCCTGAACGTCGAGGACGCGCCCGCTTCGATCTGGCTCAAGCTCGAGAACCTCCAGCCGATCGGCTCCTTCAAGATACGGGGAGCCGGAAACGCGATGGGACTCCTGACGCCTGACGCGCTGGCGCGCGGGGTCTACACCGCCAGCGCGGGGAACATGGCCCAGGGCGTCGCCTGGAACGCGCGGCGGCTCGGCGTGCCCTGCACGGTGGTCGTCCCCGAGCATGCGCCGCAAACGAAGCTCGCGGCGATCGAGCGCTTCGGCGCCACGATCGTCCGCATCCCCTTCGACGCCTGGTGGAACGTGCTCGTCACCCATCACCACCCCGGCATCGAGGGACTCTTCATTCACCCGGTGAGCGACCCGGCCGTCATCGCGGGAAACGGCACGATCGGCCTCGAGATCCTGGAGGACCTTCCCGACGTCGAGGCGGTTTACGTCCCCTACGGTGGAGGGGGTTGTCGTGCGGCATCGCGTCGGCGATTCGGCGCGTTGCGGCCGGGCGTCAAGATCCTCGCGTGCGAGGTGGACACCGCGGCGCCGTTCGCGGCGTCCCTCGCCGCGGGCGGGAGCCGGCAGATCGACTACACGCCGAGCTTCGTGGACGGCATCGGCGCGAAGGGCGTGCTCGAAGAGATGTGGCCGCTCGCCTCGCGGCTACTCGACGGATCGTGCGTCGTTTCGCTGGCCGAGACCGCCGCCGCGGTGAAGCTCCTGGTCGAGCGAAACCGGGTCGTCGCCGAGGGCGCGGGCGCGACCTCCGTCGCCGCAGCACTCGCGGGCAAGGCCGGAGCAGGGAAGGTCGTCTGCGTCGTCAGCGGGTGGCAACATCGACGCCACGAAGCTGGCGACGATCCTCATGGGCGGCGTGCCCTAGTGTTCCTCGGCCGAAGTGTGCCGTTTTTCGTCGTCGGCGCCGTGGCCACGGCGCTCGCCGGATGCGGAAGCGCGCCGAAGAATGACGCGGCCTTCTCGCCGGCTCATCCCAAGCGCATCGTCCTCGTCACGATCGACACCTGGCGCACGGACGCCTTGGGCGCGTCCGGCAGCGACCGGGTCAAGACGCCCAACCTGGACGCGTTCGCCCGGGGCGGCTGGTACTGCGCGAAGGCGTGGACGTCGGCGACCCTCACGGCCCCGAGTCACGCCACCGTTCCTGACCGGTTTGCAACCTTACCGCCACGGCGTGCGGGACAACCACGGCTTCCGCCTGGCGTCGTCGGCGCAGACGCTGGCCTCTCTGCTGCGCTCGAAGGGCTACGCGACAGGTGCGTTCGTGTCGGCACAGCCGCTGGCGCGGGTCAACGGACTCGACATCGGATTCGACGTTTACGACGACCGCTTCGCGCCAGGAGACCTCCTCTCCGATGTGCCGCGTTCGCGGCCGGGGTCGCAAACGATCGAGGCCGCCCGCGGCTGGCTCCGGACCGCGCCCGAAAGGTTCTTCCTCTGGGTCCACCTGTACGAGCCTCACGACCCCTACATGCCTCCCGAGCCCTTCGAACGGCCTACCGCGCCGCGCCCTACTTCGGCGAAGCGGCGTACGCCGACGCGCTGGTCGGGCAGCTCAAGGCCGCACTGGGAGCGGCAGGCCAGAAGGACGCCTTGTGGATCATCACCGGTGATCACGGCGAAGCGCTTCACGATCACGGCGAGGCGACGCACAGCCTGATGGTCTACGACGCGACGGCCCGGGTGCCTCTCATCTTCTGGTCCCCCGGCTTGGTCCCGGCCGCGTCGAGCGAAGAATTCGCCCGGCTGGTCGACGTCACGCCCACCGTGCTCGCGCTCACCGGCATCCCGCTGCCCGCCGAACTCGACGGCCATCCACTCGTCATCCCGGGAACGCGACCGCAGCCGCAACAGGCCTACGTCGAGACGATGTACCCCTTCCTCAACTTCGGCGCGGCCCCCGTTCGCGGACTGACCGGACGGCCGATACAAGGTGATCGACGTGCCGCAGCGGGAGATCTACGACCTCACCGTCGATCCCGGGGAAACCCGCAACCTTGCGGGCCTTCCCTCCTCCCGCCCGTCGACGCGCTGGAGCAGGCCCTGGCGGCGCTTCCGCGCGCGCCGCCCAGCCGATCGAGCAAGACCGACAACCACGAAGCGAGCGCGTTGAGGTCTCCTCGGATACATCGGCGCAGGCGGCGAGTACGCGTCGATCGGCGAGGGATGGACCCCAAGGCGTTCGCCCCGCTCTACCTGAAGCTCAACGAAGTCCGCGCGCTCGTCGGCGCGCGGCGGTTCGCGGAGGCCGTCCCTCTCTACACCAAGCTCCTCGCGGCGTTTCCGCGCTCCAACGTGCTCGCCTGCGAGCTAGGACTGGTGGAGATGGCGTTGGGGAGGGCGGCCGACGCGGAGCCGCACCTGCGGCTGGCCCTCGATCTGCAACCCCGCCAATTCCCACGCGCTGCTCGGGATGGCCAACCTCGCCATCGGTCGCCACGACTACAAGCGGGCGGAAGAGCATCTCCTCGACGCGCTGAAGCTGGATCCCGAAGACCTCGAGGCCAACTTCGATCTGGGCGCGCTGTATGCTCAAGAGCTCGGCAAGCCCGCCGCGGCTGTTCCCTACTGGCGCCGATTCCTGGAGCTTGCAGCCCAATGATCCCGAGGCACCCCGCATTCGTAAACTGTTGGAAGGGATAGAGGCGACGAGGTGACGATGCGCATCTTCGATCTGTTCGGCTGGCGCGGCGACCGGAAGGCCGAAGCGACCCGCAGGCCTCGTCGGCGGACACCGAAACCGTACGGAAGATCGCCGCGGCGCTCGACCGCCTCGAGCCCGACACGGGCGCGCTATATCGCGGCGTTCGCCTACATCCTCAGCCGGGTCGCCCGGCGCGGATCTGCAGATCGACGAGGCGGGAGTGCCGTGAGATGGAGCGCCTCGTCTGTCAGCAGGGAGGCCTTCCGGAGGAGCAGGCCGTGCATGGTCGTCCACATGGCGAAGACCGGAAGCATCCTCTTCGGCGGCGTCGAGAATTTCTTGGTCACGCGCGAGTTCGACAAGATCGCGACCCGCGAGCAGAAGATCGCTCTCCTGCACTGCCTGTACGGGGTCTCCGCCGCGGATGCGACGATCTCGTCGGCCGAGGACACGACGATCCGCGCGATCGCCGACGAGCTGCACCTCGACCGTGCGGACTTCATCGCGGTCAAGAGCGCCTACGGCAGCCGGCTCTGCCTCGCGCAACCGGCCGGGCCCAACGGAGTAGCTCGGCGCCGGTTGTGAATCTCCAACGGTAATCCTTCCCGGTCCGCTCCTCGCGGATCGCTCGTCCCCGTACGCTTGTTATGCGAACTGGGGCTCCCGGAAGGAGACCCCGAAGGAAGGAGACAGGTCATGAGAAGGAAAACGCTATGGAATCGGGGCGGTCGTGGTCCTGGTGCTGGCCGCGGCCTCGGCCGCTGGGCTCGCCGTTCTCGGCAGCAACGCTTCCGCCGACGAGATCGTGATCGTCAGGGATCCTCCGGGCGGTGGAGGGTGCATCTGTCCCGCGAATTGGGAGCCTGTCGTCTGCACGGCGCCCGACGGGTCGCACCACGGGTTCTCCAACGCCTGCGTGGCCGGCTGCTACGGATACACGCACTGCGCGCGGATCATCGTGCCGACGCCCTAGGCAACCGGACGACGCTCGAAGGATGCAGCAGGGGCGCCCGATGAGGCGCCCCTGCCGCATCCGCTACGGGTTTGCGGCTGACCATCCGGGGGGCCGCGACAACGGCGACGACAGGCGCGCCATCGTCGTTGATGCCCCACGGATGGTTCTTGCACAAGAGGACCACGGGCGTGTCGACCGGCGCCAGGAAAGTGGCGTGGATGACCACCGCCCGTCCGGGGTGAAGCCCAACTGGGGCCCAATACAGGTGGTGTACTCCTTGCTTCCACACGTCGAAGATCAGGGCATCCTGCGACGTTGTCGACGACGTGTTGGACAGCGAGAAGTCGGCCCCCTGGGAGTTGACGTTCAGGCCGCCGATCGTCGAGATCGGCGCGTCGCAGCTATTGAGCGTCGGCGGCGACGCGACCAATTGCACCGGCCCGGGGTTGCCGTCGATGGGCGCGGCGAACGCCGACATCAGCGTCGACATCGCTACGAGCACCAACGGTGGCAATCTTCGGAAGCTCGTCATGGGTCTGGCCCTCCTGGGCGCGCGTTGCGCGCGGCCGGTCCTGGTCGATCAGCTGTTTGAATCGACGGTAGGCGGGGATGTGCCGAGGAATCCACGGCACGAGCCGCTCGAGCCGGCGTCGCGACGCTCGAGCGCGTGCGGAGTCACCGGCTCCACGCGCCTGCCGGAAGATCTCGACCTCGGCGGTGAAGGCGCAGCGCGTGTCGTCGATGCGCGCGGCGAGAACCGTCACCCGTCGCCATCGGCTGAGGGCCAGCTCCACGTGTCCGGCCGCTTCGTCGATCCACCCGAGCAGCAGCTCGCTGTAGGCGAGCCCCGAGGAGAGATCGTGCTCTTCGCTCATGCGCTGGGCGGCGATCGTGAAGCGGCGCGCCCGGGACATGTTGCGGACGTTCACCGAACACTCCGCGAGCGTCAGGAGCGTCGTGGCCTCGAACGACGGGCTCGGAAGAAGCAGGCTCTGCCGCCCGAGCCCGTCTCGGTTGGCGGCGAGGGTCTTCAAGAGTGTAGCCGTCGGCGACCGCCCACTGTTCTTGGTCGATCGCGGCGCCCGCTCGCGCCGAGTACGCGTAGGCCAGGATGCGCGAATCGCCAAGCTTCCAGCGCCTCCGCGATCGCGGAGTCGGCGTACGATTCGGCCCGTTTCATGTCGCCGAGGCAACGGCAACAGCAGGACATCCGCTCGTGCACCAGGGCGCGTTGCCGGGCGTCGAGCGGGACGGTGGTTTTCGAGCTCGCGGAGCTCGTGGAGCGCCAGGGCGTCCTTCCCAAGTGTCGAATCGAAGTCACCAGGTTGATCCAGGCCGCGACCTTCCGGTCCGCGCCCGCGAGCGGTACGGCGTCGCGGAAGTAGGCGTAGGCGTCCCACTTGCGCTTCCCGGTCACCAACGCGTCTCCCCCGGCTCGATGAAGCTCGTCGTACGACTTGCCCGCGGTCGCCGGTCCGCCAAGGCGATCGACCTCGCGGTCCAACTCCATCCGCTCGAGCAGCGCGTCGGCGGAGATCTCGTAGATCCGGCCGAGCGGACCGAGCCTGAAGATCGACGGAGTTTGCTGGCCGTGCTCGAATCGCGAGAGCGTCCCCTTGTCGATAGGCTCGGGCGAGCCCTTCGTGATCTCGCAAACGCGGGAGAGGAGAGGCCGCGCCTTCCGCGGAGCTGACGGAGGTAAAACCCGAAAGCTACTTCCGAGACCTCCGCCACGGTTTCCCCCTGCCGCGAAACGGCCGGAACACGGCACCCGATCCTCGAAGATATACCGCGATCGCGGCGCCTGAGCCGAGAACGTACGCCGGAAGCCGCTCGGGTCCTACCGGGTGCGGCGGCGCATGGGGCCATGAATCTCACAACCCCATGCCCGATCAGCTGACCTGGATCGTCACCGACTCGATCTTGAGAGGCTCGGACGTCTGGCCGCTCTCCGACCCGGCGGCCTCGAGCTTCTTGAGCGTTTCCTTCCCTCGACGACCTTGCCGAAGATCGTGTGCTTGCCGTCGAGCCACGGCGTGGCCTTGAAGGTCAGGAAGAACTGGCTCCCGTCGGTGCCCGGCCCGCGATTGGCCATCGAGAGCATCCCGCCTGCGTTGTGCTTGACCGACCCCGAGAACTCCCCGTCGAAGTTGTAGCCCGGCCCGCCGGTTCCGTTGCCGAAGGGGCAGCCCCCTGCGCCATGAAGTCCGTGATGACCCGGTGGAAGGCGAGCCCGTCATAGAACCCCATGCTGAGAGAGGTAGATGAAGTTCGTGACATGCATCGGCGCCGTGTCGGCAAGGAGCTCGATCTTGACCGGCCCCTTGTTCGTGTTCATCAGCGCGTAGTACTTGTGGCTCGCGTCGAAGGCCACCTTCTCGAACTTGGGAACTTCGTCTTCCAGTCGGCTTTGGCCTTGTCGACGCCGGCTTTCGCGATCTGCTGGTCGATCTGTTGGATGGCGACATCCTCCTTCTTGTTGGCTGCGATCTTTGGGGCCTCGGCCGCCGCGGCCGGCAGAGCCAGCGAGGCGACGAGGGCCGCGAATCCTATGGCACGTTTCATTCCACGATCTCCCTTGACCGGCCCACGTCGTGCAGGCTCTCGGTCGTTGTGAACCAAGCATTCTAGAACAAGCGCTCCTTCCCGTCCTTTCCGATTCTCCGGACGCGGACCGCGTTGATCGCCGACGTCTCGAGCACCCACAAGTTCCCGTTCCGGTCGACCATACCGCCGTACGGCGCCCACAGAAGCGGCGAGCGGGCGGCGACCCCGGTCGAACCGTCGGGCCTCACCTCGAGGATGAGCCGCTCCTCGGAGATGGCGACGTAGACGCTCCCCGAGGATCGGTCCAGAGCCCGCCCTGGTAGTGCGGGTCGGAGACTTTCGCCGGCGGAGGCTTTCGCTCGCTCAGCGCGTGCGACGACGGTCGAAGTCGCCCCGCCGTCCGCGATGCGCAGGAGGCGCCCGCTGTCCACGAGGTAGACCACGCCGTCGGGGGTCACGGTCATCCAACGGACGTCGCTGGAAGGGTCCCGTCGCATGGACCTTGATCGACCCGTCGAGGGCACGCTTCTTGACGACGGTTTCTCTGCCGCGGTCGGCCCAGTACATGACGCCCGTCCGGTCACGCACGAAGCTGTAGTCCGCGAGAAACCCTCGCGCGCGGCGATGACGTCGACGATCGCGCCGTCCTTGGTTCGTTTCAGACGCGGTGTCCCCACTTCTTCGTCGCATCCCCTCGTACCAGAGATGCTCGCCGTAGAGCGTGTCCTCGGCGTCGATGCACAGCTCATGGGTGTGGACGCCAGGAACGGCGACGGACTTCGATCCGTCGGGAGCGATGCGCCATACCTTTGCCAGGTCGGTGTAGAAGACGTTTCCTGCGCTGTCCTCCACGATGCCGACGCCGGGATGCGCGATCGCAGGCGTACCGATGGCCGCGACGAGCAACACGAGGAGGAATCGACTGGCTCTCGGGACGTGCATTGACGACGTCGTACGCCTCGGACCATCCGGTGTCAACACAGCTCGCGGCCACCATGCGCTCTGTTAGCGTGTGCGCCGATGACAACGAGTCGCACGGCGGAGCTCGCGACGGATCTTCTACTCCGGCATTCTTTCGCCGCCGCGATCGCGCTTTTCGCCCCTCGTCTCACGGTCCCGAACGCTTACGTTTTCGACGAGGTGTACCACGCGTATACGGCGGGCCAGTACGCCGCCGGCAACCACGACGCCTACCTTCTGGGACACTTCGCGCCCCGCGCGAGGGCGTCGGCTACATGTGGAACCACCCCCCGTCGGAATCCTGCTGCATGGCTGCCGGCATCACGATCTTCGGTGACAACCCGTTCGGGTGGCGGATCGGGTCCACGATTTTCGGCGCCACAGGAATCGTGCTCGCGTACCTGCTCGCTCTGGCGATCACGAGGCGGAAGGCGGTCGCCGTCGCCGCCGCGCCTTTGCTCCTGGCCGACGGGCTCTACGTCGTTCAGTCGCGCATCGGGATGCTCGACGTTTACGGGACGGTATTCATGCTCGGCGCGTTCTACGCGTTTTACGGCTACCTGACGTCGCCGCCCGAGCGTGTTCGGGGCTCGCTTGCTCCGCCTCGGCCTGTTCCTGGGCCTGGCGATTGCGACGAAGTGGAACGCCGCCTATGCGTCGCTGTTCATCGGGCTGGATCGTGCTGGGTCGCGGCGGACGCGTCTATCTCGGACTCGGGGCGCAACTTGGCGCGACGAGGGTGTGCAAGCGCATCTGTTCTGGGTCCCGGCGGGCCTGGTCGTGCTCCCGGCGCTGGTGTACTCTGGCGGCGTACGGGCCGTTCTTCTGACCGGCCACGACGTCGGCCAATTCATCGAGCTCCAGCACCAGATCTTCTACTACCACACGCATCTCCACGCGACCCATGCCTACCAGTCGCGATGGTGGAGTGGCCGCTGACGTTGCGCCCGGTCTGGTATTACTCGCAAGAGGTCGACGGCACGGTCGCCGAACATCTATGCGAACGGCAACACTGGTTCTCTACGCCCTGTTCGTTCCCGCCGTGGTTTGGCTCGCCTCGCGTTGGACCCGGCGGCGCGACCCGGCCGCCATCGTGCTCGTGATCGGCTTCTTCGGGCAGTGGCTCCCGTGGGCGTTGGTTCCGCGGATCGCGTTTGCCTACCACTTCATGCCGGCGGTGCCGTTCGGATGTCTCGGCCATCGCGGTGGCGATGGTCACGGTGTTCGAGCGGGGCCGCGCCGGACGTGCGATCGCGGTGGCGTACGCCGCGCTCGCGATCGGATTCTTCGTCTACTTCTATCCGATCTACACCGCGTTGCCGCTCACTCCGCAGGCCTTCGAGAACCGGATCTGGTTGTCGAGCTGGAAGTAGCGCCAGTATCCCCGCAGGCTCCATCCGGAGCCTGGGGTGGTTCTAGCTCTTCTGGAGGGTCAGGTTCGACTGGACGTCCCGCACACCCTTCGTCTCTTTGGCGAGCTGAATCGCCTTCTCGCTTTTCCCCGTCCGTGGCGACCGTGCCGGTCAGGAAGACGACCCCGTCGCGTGTATCGACGTCGATCTGGAGGCCTTTGACCTGCGGATCATCGAGCAGACGGCTCTTCACGCTGATCGTGATCCCCGAATCGGTGACGACTTCCCGACGGAGCGCGACGGATCCGGTGCGTCTCCGTTACCCGACGCCTCTCGAGCCGAGATCATGTCGACCACGTTCGTGACGCCCTTCGTCCCTCGCGCGAGCTCGATCGCCTTGTTCTTGGCGTCCGCGCTGTCCACGTTCCCCGTCAGCGTGACGACGCCGTTGTGTGTCGTCACCTCGATCTGCGACGCCTTGACGAGATCGTCCGCCATGAATTTCGACTTCACATTCGTCGTGATTCCCGTGTCGGTCATTGCGCACGACGTGACGAGACAAAGCCCCGCCACCAGGAGCGCAAGCGACCATGTGCTTCGTACTTTCATTGTCTTCCTCTCTTATCGGCCCCTCTTGCGGCCTGAAATTGCAGTCCGATGGACAGGCTAGACGGCTCGATTCGGAGTGCCCTATGGGGTCTTACCCTTACGGGAACCCCGCCTACGGTGATCACCCCATCGCAGCGCCCCGTTCGCTCGCACACCATCGACATCCAACCAATTCACGAGGGAACGAAATGGCGAGAATCCAAATTCGAAGCCGCCTCTGACCACCGGCCTGGTGACGATGTTGCTGCCGGGAATGGCGCTCCTCACCCGAGCATGACCAGCGCCCAGGTCCGATTTCGGAATCATCGCGCCGTGGGAGCTCCCCAGATCCGAGCGCTGGTCCCGGCAACACGTTCGCGCTGTTCCGAGGCGAAGCGACGCGGACGGTGGGCCTGACCGAGGTCTCGCCGTCGACCGCGGTGCCGGTGGCGCAGGCGGCGGTTCCCAATCCCCCGTTACCCGGAACCGTCCAAAACCTACGTCGGGCCGACACGCCCTGACGCCCATGGGAATGCCTTCGCAGCTGGAACAGGGTGGGGACTGGGGCGGTCCCCGCCGCGGCTCGGGGCCGTTGAAGGCGTAAGGGCTTACCTGGCTCTATGGGTTGTCGTCTCGTCACGCCATGTGGGCGTCGGGCTACGAGCCCGGAATGCTCTCCGGCCTGCCGAGCCTGCTGCGCCAAGGTGATCTGGCCGTCGAAGTGTTCGTCATCATCAGCGCGTTCGTGATCTTTCTGTTGCTCGACACCAAGCGCATCTGGCGTTCGGTCCGTTCATCGTGCGCCGGTTCTTCCGCCTGTTTCCCTGTTCATCGCGCTCTTCATCATCGCGATCCCGATCTCCAGGGTGAGCCTTTGGAACGCGACGCACGCCGCCGCCTACTTGACCCCGCAGCACATCGATCACCAGGTGTTGCGGATCGAATCGTGGTGGCAGAACCTTCAGTGGCATGTGCCGCTGCACCTTGTGATGCTGCAAGGCGCCGTTCCGGAAACGATTGCTCCAGGACTCGCCGGGCGCTTTCCTCGACCCCGCGTGGAGCGTTTCTCTCGAGTGGCAGTTCTACCTGGTGGCGCCCTGGCCTTCGGTCTAGCGGTCAGCGGCCGACCGCTCCGCCGGATCGCTCTTTGCCTGGGCTGCGTGCTGATGCTTTCTGGCCGCCCAGCTCGTGCTCCCGCCCGTGAGATACGGCGCCGCGCTCCCGTATCACGTCGAGTACTTCTTCGTGGGTGCCGTCAGCTACTTCGTCTACAAGCGGTATTCCGGCCGGGCCCGTGCGGCCAGCCGTTTCTTCTCGGGTGCTGCCTCGCCCTCGTTCTGGTCGGCGCAGGCGGCGACGAGTGGTTGCGATTCGTTCCCTCGCGCTCTGGGTCGCTTTTCTCGGTCTCATGCTCGAGAGATCGTTCCACGCTCACCGTGGCGGATCGTCTCGTCCCTGTTCACCAATCGCATCGCTCAACGGCTTGGGCCGCATCTCGTACGGCATCTATCTGAGCCACATGTTGCTGTTGGCCATCCTGCAGTACGCGCCTGCTCCGCTGGGCGCCGGATCTGAGCCGCGCGGCCCATTTTGGGGTCCTCCTGGCGTTGACCGCCGCCGCGACCATCGTCGCATCGGCGTTCTTGTATCGGTATCTGGAAGCTCCCGGAATCTCGGCCGGCCGGGTGCTGATCCATCGGCTCGAGCGCATCCACGTAGCCAGGGCGTCGGCCCGCGAACGACCACACCTGATCGCGCGACGACCACGGTCGTGAGGGGCTCTGCCGACTCCGCACGCGTGGGGTTATCACCCCATAGCTGTTGGCTCGGCCTGCGCGGCGTACTTTTGATTGTGTCACGGCCGGATGCCGCAAGGAGATCTCATTGGATTCCTCGACGCAGCTCAAGCACGTCGTCGACATCGCCTGGCGGCGGAAGTGGTGGGTGATCGTGCCGTCGCGTGCTCGCGACGGCCGCGAGTCTCGTGCTCGTGGGGGTCGATTCCGAAGGTTTACCGAGCGACGACGACGATCCTCGTGACGAGTCAGAGCGTCGCCCACGAAGGTCGTGCAGCAGCAGCGTCACGCTGCCGTGTCGAGGAGCGCCTGAGGAGCCTGAAGCTGCAGATCTTCAGCCGCTCCTACCTCGAGCCGATCGTGCGCGAATTCGAGATGGTCCACGCCGACGCCGGCGAGGCCGAGATCGAAGCGGCTCCGCCTGAAGCTCCGCGGTCAAATCACTCCCGAGCTCGATACGCAGAATTTCTCCTGGTTCCGAATCTCCGTCGACGACGTCGATCCGAATCGGGCGGCCGGCATCGCCAACCAGCTCGCGGGCGTGTTCATCGAGAAGAACTCGCGGATACGCACCTCGCAGGCGACCGGAACGCTCGAGGCCACGGAGAACTGGGAACAGAAGTACCGCCTCGAGCTGGAGAAGCGCGACGAAGAGATCTCGAGATTCAAGAAGCAAAACCCTCTACGAATTGCCGGATCAGCAGCCGGCCAACGAGCAGCTTCCTCTTCCATGCGCGGAACAACGTCGCGCAAGTCTGACGACCGCCATCCAGTCGGCCAACGACCGCCTCATCCAGGCTCCAGAGCCAGCGCGATGGCGAGCGAGCGATCCTCGTGGCGCCGGCGCTCACCGGACTCGGCCGCCAGGGGCGAAGCCGGAGCGCCTCGACGACGCTCCAGCAGGCGAGCTCGAGGGACTCCTCGCGGTCTACACCGAGGCGAACCCGCTCGTGAAGCGCAAGCGGGCGCAGATCGCCGAGCTCGTCCACGCAACGCCTACCGCCGTCGTGGCGACGGCACCCAGAAGAACCCGTCGGTCGCGGCGCCACCCGATGCGATCCTCCCTCCAAATCGCAGCGGTCGAGAACGAGATCGCCGCGCTCGAGCGCGATCGCGCGCGGGAGACCGCCCAGGTCTTACGCTTATACAGCGCGCGGATCGGAAACGCTCCGCGGCTCCAGCCGAAGTTCCTCGAGCTGACCCGGGACGCCGACCAGGCGAAGCTCCAGCTCGACCTCGCGGCCGTCCAGAACGAGCGAGCGCAGCACTTGCAGGATCTCGAGGAGTCGAAGACGGGCGACCAGTTCCAGATCCAGGATCGCGCGTCCCCGCCGGCGGCTCCGTTCAAGCCGAACGTCTTCGACGTGGGTCATCGCCGGGATCGGACTCGGAATCGCCCTCGGCGTGGGAGCGGCGCGCCGCCCGGGAGTTCGTCGACCAGAGCGTGCGGAGCGAGGACGAGTTCGCGGCGCGTGTTCCCCGACCTGGCCGTCTACGGCGTGATCCCGAGCCTGGACGCCGGGCCGAAATCGAGGGGGCTGGCATGAGTCACGAGGGCGCCCTTGGTTACGCGGACGTTCATCGATGACCCGCATCTCGTCTTGATGGATCGTCCGGCGATCGCCGCTCGCCGAGCGGTACCGGCGCCTCCGGCTGCGTCTCGAGCAGGGAACGCCCGACGTTTCCCTACCGGCCGCAGATGACCGTGATCACGAGCGCCATCCCCGGCGAGGGGAAGAGCACGACGGCGATCAACCTCGCGCTCGCCTACGCCGAGGACCAGAAGTGCCGCACGCTTCTGATCGACGCGGACCTCGAGGCGCCCGTCGGTCTCCGGCTATATCACCCCCTGAGCCGACGCTCGGCCTTTCGGAGCGTCCTCGCGGGCGTAGGCGCCGCTGGACGATGCGCTGATCGAGATGTCGGACTCGAAGGCTCTGGGTGCTTCCTTCGGGGCCTCCGAGCGAGTCGCCGCTCGAGCTTCTGCAGAAGAAGGACCTCGGCAAGATGATCGTCCGAGCTGCGACGCCGGTTCGACCGCATCGTGATCGACGCGCCGCCGACCGTGCCTTTCACCGACGCGGCAGTCCTCGCATCTGCACGCCGACGGTGCGCTTCTCGTCGTTCGCGCGGGAACGACGACCGCGCCGCTCGATCCGCAGGGCGAGGGAGTCGTTGGCGGGAACCGAACGTCGCTGGGTGTCGTGCTCAACGACGTCGTGTTCACCGCCATCGACAAGTACTACTACCGGTACGACGACGACAAGCCCGACGCCTACGCCTACGCGCAGAAGCAACCGAATCCGGCTTGAGGGTCGGCATGAGACTCTCCCGCCGATTCGTCGGCTTCACGGTGCATCTCCCGAAGATGGCGGTGGATGCGGCGCTGTTGGCGATCGCCTACGTCGCTGGCGTTCCAGACCCGCCTCGACCTCATCGCGCCCGGAGACGCGCGCGTCATCCTCACGACGCTCCCCGTGGTCGTCCTCGGGAAGCTCGTCGTCTTCCATTTCTTCGGCGCCTATCGCAGCATCTGGCGCTATTCGAGCCTACACGATCTCGAGGAGCTCGTCCGTGGGACCGTCGCCAGCGCGATCTTCGTCGTCGGCGTCGGCTTCCTGCTCCCCGCGTACGACGCGATCCCTCGCTCCGTGCCGTTCATCGACATGGCGTTCGCGCTGCTGTTCACCGGCGGGATCCGCGTCATCGTCCGCGTTCTCCACGAGTCGTCCGGCGGCGAGACCGGCAAGACGGTCGCTTCCGATGCGACTCCTCTCCCGCCGGAGCGCCGGCAGCGCACGCCGCGCCCTGATCGTCGGCGCCGGAGACGGCGGCGAGATGATCGCGCGCGAGATGATGCGCAGCGCCAAGCTGGACTACGCGTCGGTCGCGTTCGTGGACGACAACCCGACGAAGCTCGGCCAGAGCATCCACGGCGTCCCCGTCCTCGGGAACCGCACCGACATCCCCGCCTCGTCCGCGAGCTCGCGATCACGGACATCCTCATCGCGATCCCGTCCGCGCCGCGGCAAGACAGGTGCGCGAGATCGTCGAGGTCTGCCGCAACACGTCCGCCGGCCTCAAGATCCTCCCGGATCTCGCCCGCCTCCAAGACGGCAGGGTTCACGTCTCCGACCTGCGGCAGGTGCAGGTCGAGGACCTCCTCGGCCGTGAGCCCGCCGAGCTCGATCTCAACTTGATCTCGTCGTACCTGCGCGGGAAGCGCGTCCTCGTGACCGGGGCCGGCGGATCGATCGGCTCCGAGCTGTGCCGCCAGATCCTGAAGTTCGCCCCGTCGGAGATCCACCTCCTGGGCCGGGGCGAAAACAGCATCTACGAGATCCACTCCGAGCTCGCCCGGACCGCGGGCCTCACGCGCCTCGTGCAGATCATCGGCGACGTGATCAACAAGAAGAAGCTCGAGGGCATCTTCGCGATGTTCCGTCCGCAGATCGTCTTCCACGCCGGGGCCGACAAGCACGTCCCGCTGATGGAGATGAACCCGGACGAGGCGGTCTTCAACAACATCGTCGGCACGAAGAACGTGCTCGAGGTCTCGAACGCCTACCGGGCCGAGCGCGTCGTGTGCATCTCGACGGACAAGGCCGTGAACCCCACGAGCGTGATGGGCTGCTGCAAGCGCGTCGCCGAGCTGCTCGTGCGGAGCGACCTCGTACGACGAACACGGTCGCGGTGCGCGGTTCGCTTCGGAAACGTCCTCGGGCAGCCGCGGCTCCGTCATCCCGCATTTCCAGAAGCAGATCGAGCTGGGCGGTCCCGATCACCGTGACGCACCGCGACATCAAGCGCTACTTCATGACCATTCCCGAGGCCGCGGGCCTCGTCATCCAGGCCGGCAAGATGGGATCCGGCGGGGAGATCCTCGTGCTCGACATGGGCGAGCCGGTGAAGATCTGGGATCTCGCCACGAACATGATCCGCCTGGCCGGGACTCGAGCCAGGACGCGACATCGAAGCTGCTGGACGTGGGACTTCGACCCGGGGAGAAGCTCGACGAAGAGCTCTTGTTCGAGCACGAGGTCTGTCAGCGGACCGCGCATCCGAAGATCATGTGCGTCCAGGGCAAGGGAGCCGGGACGATCGAGCTGCTTGCGGGCGTGGAGAAACTGACCGACCTGGCGGTCCGGATGGACTTTTCGGGGATTCGGAAGGAGACTGCGGGGCTCGTCCCGGAGTTCGTCCAGGGACGGCGAGACCGACCCTCGGTCGGTGCAACCGTCATGGGATCCATGCGAAGGACTCGTTGACGCGCCCGTCCTTCGTGTCGTCAGCTCTGATCCTCGTCCGGAGCCGAGCCGATGGGGTCAATTCACCGTATGGCCTCGATAGGGGCGACTGTATCGAAAACATCAGTGCTTGTAGTGCCACGCCGTGCTCACGATGAGGATGGCTCTTGCGATGAAGAATAGCGGTTCCGACATCCGACTCCCCGGGCTGCTCAGTTGCCCAAGTGCCCCACGGGCATCCAGGGTCTCGACGAAATCACGGGCGGTGGATTGCCGCGCGGGCGGCCCACGCTGGTCTGCGGCGGCGCGGGGTGCGGCAAGACGCTGTTCGCCGCGGAGTTTCTCGTGCGCGGCGCCACGCAGTTCGGCGAGCCGGGCGTGTTCATGGCTTTCGAGGAGACGGCCGCGGAGTTGAAGAGCAACGTCGCGTCGCTCGGATTCGATCTGGCGGGTTTGGTCCGGCGCAAGAAACTCGTGCTCGACCACGTCTACATCGAGCGCAGTGAGATCCAGGAGACCGGCGAGTACGACCTGGAAGGGCTGTTCGTCCGGCTGAATCACGCGATCGATTCCATCGGCGCCAAGCGCGTCGGTGCTGGACACGCTCGAGGCGCTGTTCGCCGGCCTGCCCAACGAGAGCCATCCTGCGCGCCGAGCTGCGCCGGCTCTTCCGCTGGCTCAAGGACAAGGGCGTGACCGCCGTCATCACGGCCGAGCGCGGGCGCGAACAGCTGACGCGCCACGGGCTGGAAGAATACGTGTCCGACTGCGTCATCCTGCTCGATCATCGAGTCAACGACCAGATCGCCACGCGGCATCTGCGGGTGGTCAAATACCGCGGCGCGCTGCACGGCACCAACGAGTTTCCGTTCCTCATCGGCAACGACGGCTTCAGCGTCCTGCCCATCACGTCGCTGGGCCTGAACCACAAGGTGTCGAACGAGCGGATTTCCACCGGCATCCCGCGGCTCGACGCGATGCTGGGCGGACGGGGCTTTTTTCGCGGCAGCAGCATTCTGCTCACGGGCACGCCCGGCACCGGCAAGACCATCATCGCCGCCTGCTTTGCCCAGGCCGCCGCCCGGCGCGGGGAGCGCGTGCTCTTCTTCTCGTTCGAGGAGTCGCCCAACCAGATCATCCGCAACATGCGTTCCATCGGGTTGCGCCTGGAGCCGTTGGTCAAGCGCGGCTTGCTGCGGTTTCACTCGGCGCGGCCCACGCTCTACGGCCTGGAAATGCACCTGGCCACGATGTTCAAGGAGATCGCCGCGTTTCAACCCGCACGTCGTCATCGTGGACCCGATCACCAGCCTGATGGTCGCGGGCACCGACCACGAGACCAAGGGGATGGTGACGCGGCTGATCGATTATCTGAAGGGCGGACAAGTCACCTCGCTCTTCACCAGCCTGACGCACGGCGGCCACGCGCTGCAACAAAGCGAGATCGCCATGTCCTCGCTCATGGACTCCTGGCTGTTGTTGCAGGACTTCGAAGGCAACGGCGAACGCAATCGCGTGCTCTACGTGCTCAAAGCGCGCGGCATGGCGCACTCGAACCAGGTCCGCGAATTCCTGATTTCCGACCGGGGCATCGACCTCGTGGACGCCTACATCGGTCCCAGCGGCGTCTTGACCGGCGTCGGCCCGCGCGGCGCAGGCCGCGCGCGAAAAGGCCGAAGCGCTGGCCGGCCAGCAGGAAGCCGCCCGCCGCAAGCGCGAATTGGAACGCAAACGCGCGGCGCTCGAACAGCAGATCAGCCGGGCTGCGCTCCGAGTACGAAACCGAAGCAGTGGAGCTGCGGCGCATTGACGAGCAGGTGGGCACTCGCACGCGCGTGCTGACCGCCGAACGGAGCGGACTTGGCCCGCCTGCGCCAGGCGGATGCCATCAAGATCGTCGTCCACGCGCGGACATGGCCCAAGTCGAAAGCGCTACGATGAAGACGAAACTCTGGCAGCTTCGCCTCTACGTCGCGGGCCAAACGCCCAAGTCGCTGGCGGCGTTTTCGAACCTGAAGGAGATTTGCGAGACCCACCTCGACGGCCAATACCGCATCGAAGTGATCGACCTGCTGCGAGCGGCCCCACCTCTCAAGGGCGACCAGATCCTGGCCACTCCCCACGCTCGTGCGCAAGCTGCCGCAGCCCGTGCGCAAGATCATCGGCGACCTGTCGGACGCCAATCGCGTCCTCATCGGCTTGGACCTGCGTCCGGCCGACTGAGCGAAAGACGAGCACATGAAGACGAACATGACGAGCCGCGCGACCAAGGCCTTTGAAAAGGCCGTCGCCAGCCGCCGCGCAGGGCAAACACATCTTGCGACTGTACGTGGCCGGGGCCACCGAGCGATCGCGCCGGGCGATTCTGCGTGCGCCCGTCAACTGTGCGAAACCGAGATCAACGGCGACTTCGAGCTGGAAGTGATCGACGTCTACCAGCAACCCATTCTGGCGCGCGACGGCCAGATCGTCGCGACCCCGACGCTCGTCAGAGACTTTCCGCGGCCGGTGCGCCGCTTCATCGGCAACCTGGCGGACACGACCGCCCTGTTCGTGGGGCTGGATCTGCGACACCAAAGGTAAGAGCGCGCGGTGACAGCCGCCGCGGCAACGGAGCCCCGCCGGACCGCGTCCGTCCCGCGAGCTCGCCGCGCTCCGCGTCGCGCCTGGCCGAGGCGGAGGAAACGCTGACGCGATCCGCAGCGGCGACGTGGATGCGGTCGTGATCGCGGGCAAGCAAGGTCCCCGCGTGTTCACGCTGGAAGGCGCCGAGCACGCCTACCGCGTGCTCATCGAATCCATGAACGAGGGCGCTCTGACGCTCACGGCCGACAAGACGATTCTGTACGCCAACCAGAGCTTCGCCCGGATGGTCAAGAGCCCGCTGGAGCAGGTGATCGGCGGTTCCTTCCGCCGCTATCTCTCGACGGCGGACCGGGCGATGCTTCGACCGCTGCTGAAACGGACCGCCAAGTCCGGTTCCAAGATCCAAGTGATGCTCCATGCCGCGGACGGCTCGCGAAGTGCCGGCGCAGATCTCCATCCGTCCGATGGCGAAGAACGGTTTCAGCCAAAAGACCATCGGCATGGTGGTGACGGACCTGACGGAGGCCCGGCGCAACGAGGAGATGCTGCGGGCGTTGTCCCAGCGCCTGCGTGCAATCGCAGGAAGCCGAGCGCGGGCGCGTGGCCCTCGAGCTGCACGACAACATCACGCAGCTTCTCTGCGCCATCGTCGTTCGCAGCCAGGCGCTGGCGGACAGGATTTCGGCAAGCGACGGACCGTCGAAGCGAGAGGCGACGAACCTCCGCGAGATGCTCGGCAAGGCGACCGAAGAAGTGGAGCGCATCTCGCGTGACCTGCGGCCCAGCGTCCTGGACCAGATGGGGCTGGTCGCCGCCCTGCGCGAAACGCACACGGAGCTTCGCGAACCGGACGGGAGTCTCCCTCGAGCTGGCCCTCGTCGCCGTTGACCGTACGGCTGCCCGCCGACACCGAGCTGACGCTCTACCGCATTCTCCAGGAGGCTCTCAGAAACGTCGAAGCGCATTCACGCGCCCGCCGCGTGACCGTTCGCCTGACCGAGGCAGGATGGGTTCATTCAGCTGACGGTTCATGATGACGGGATCGGCTTCAAGACGGCTGCAGCGCCCTGCCCTATCGACAACGCAACGGCCGGCCTTGGTCTGCTCAGCATGCGCGAGCGAGCGGCCTATGTGGCGCGGTAGACGCGGTCGAGGTCAAGTCCGTTCGCCGCGACCGGCACGGAAGTCGAGGTCCGCATTCCCGCTGGCGCCAAGTGTCGCGACGATCCGCCTGCCCAGGCATCGCACGGCGTAAGGAGCGACAAGCATGTCATTCGGGATCTACATCGTCGGCTACGTCATCCTGATCGCCGGCCTGGCGATCGGAGCCCACTTCCTCAACGTGCCACCGGGAAGTGGATCGGCGTGGGCGTTCTCCTGCCTGATCGGGATCAGGATCATTCACGGCGTGACGGCGACCCGCCACAGGACCTGCGGCCTGACTCTGGTCCTGACCTACCGGAGCTGTGCGGAACGCGAATGTCTCCGCTGCGGCCGAGAATGCCGAAGGCGTAGAGCAGCGCACACCACGACGCAGATCACGACGACGGCGTTGAGGATCCTCTTGATCTTCGAATCCATCAGGATGTAGCTGTATTGACCAGGCCAGAGCAACACGCCGACGACGATCAGTGTCAGGACGAGAGAGATCCATCTGCATCCTCCAAGCTCGGCAAAGACGGGCTACCAGGGCCGGACGGCACAGCGGGAGCCGCCTCAGCGTCGAAACGGAATTAGTCGAGCTTGCTACCGTGGAAGTTGTAGGTGAGATACGGCGCCGTCGTTCTTCGTCAAGATCATCTGGCCTTTGACTTCTTTTTCGTGGATGGTTCCTGTCCAGACCGAGCTGCCCTCGCCCGAGCTCGAGCGCTCCGCTTTGAACGTGAAGTCCTTCTCACCGGCTTTCGACACCGAGTAGGGCGACGCCTCGGATCCGACCTTCGGAGCGCTCAAGGTGATGTTGCCATCGCGCGAACGTCGAGCGTCTCCTTGAACTGCTTCTCTCCCTTGTCCTTGGCCATCGAGTCCGGCTCCACGTCGATCTTCCAGCTCGTGCCGTCGAGAACCGCGACGTTCGGACTCGCAATGGCCACCGTGGAAAGGATCATTGCGCAGTGCGGCCAGCCATACCGTCTTTCTCATTCCAATCCTCCTGTTGCGTGAAATGGGCGCGTCGGAACAGCGCTCCGTGAACTGCGAAAATTCCTTCTAGTCGTGGGGTCAGCCACGCATGGTCGGGCGACCGTCTCGACGTCTCTCGCGATCTCCTTCGCCGCCCGTCGAATCGACTCCTTGCCCTGCTCGAAGGCATTCGTCGTCCTGGTCTTGAGCTCCCCGGTCCTCTGGGACAGCCAATCGCGCGTCTCCTGCCCGAGCACGGCGCGAACAGCAGGGCGACCCCGGCGCCTGACCGGCGGCGCCGACCATGGCGGCCATCAGAATCCCCGACGCCGTACTCCGATGATTGTCGCTCATCGTTCCCTCGCTTTCCGTTGCTGAAGTTGATTCCGCGCCGGACCTCCGCGTACGCGAAAGACACGTGTGAACCTCGTCATGATCGCTGGGGGCTTCGCGACCCACCATGGGGTATTCGCCCCATTGCGCGACTCCTCGCCGTCAACATCTGTTGGACGCAAGGAGTACGACATGCGTCACGACTTCGATCGTTGCGCTCGTCCGATGCCTACCGACGCCCCGGAGCCGCGCGGCGCTGCTGGCGGGCTCTGCCCTCGCGCCGTCGCAGGATGCGTCCCGATATCAGGGCGAGAACATGCCCCCGCCGACGTACGATCTGGATCGTACGGATGCGCCGTCACGCCGTGATCACGATCCTGGTCCTAGCGCTCGCCGTCGTCGGTGACTCGGCACGAGAATCGCGCTTATCGAGCGAATCGGGACGTGGCTGAGCCCACGTAAGGCGCTCGCGCAAGGTCTCCCTGACCCCGAACAACTCGGCGAGTTCGCGGCACAGTGGGGATGCCTTGATCTTCGCGAGCGCGAGCCCCTCGATCTGACGCACGCGCTCGCGCGAGAGACGCAGCCGCCCGCCGATCTGCTCGAGCGTTCGTCGCGGCCTCGCGTCCGATGCCGAAGCGCATCCGCACGATCGTCTCCTCGCGCCGGATTGAGCCCCCTGAGCGCCAGCATCGACGCGCTGCTCCATCCTCGCTGGCGAGACGGCGTGGAACGGCGACGGCGACGCCACGTCGGGGACCGACGTCGCAAGCGAGGTCGTAGCCTCCGCGCTCGCCGGTGTCTGTTCTCGAGCGGCAGCGGTTCCCGCACGACGGCAGAGGGCTTGATCGACCGTGTCGACCGGCATCCGCAGCTGGCGCTTGCGATCTCGGCGCGGCGTCGCCTGTCGTCCGAGGCTGCTGGCCCGAGTCGCGCGACGCGACCCCGACCCTGTCGTGATCGCCTCGTTGACGTGCACGGGGATGCGGATCGTCCGCGATTTCTCCGCGATTCCCCGCTCGACGCCCTGCTTGATCCACCAGAACGCGTAAGTCGAGAACTTGTGGCCTCGCTCGTGCTCGAACTTCTCGACGGCCCGCAGCAGCCCGATGTTTCCATCCTGGATGAGATCCATGATGGCGAGTCCGTTCTTCGCGTACTTCTTGGCGATGTGCACGACCAGGCGAAGGTTCGCCAGGATGAGGCCGTCTCGGGCGTCGTCCAGCGGCGCTTGTGAGGCCCGGATCTCGCGAAGCGTGGCGGCGACCGTCGTGTCAGGGCGTTCGGCGGGTGGTGCACGAGCCTGCCGGAGAAAACTCTCGAGGTCGCTCAGCGGCCAATCCGCGCCGGAGCTGCGGTCCGGACGCGTCTCCGGCAAGGACGAACTCGCGGCAGCTCTCGGGCAGGCGTCTGTGCCAGCTTCGCGATCGCCAGCCGCGCGTCTCGTAGGCTGGCTCGCGCAGCTGCAGCTCTCTCTGCGTCGTCGAGCAGCGGGGTTGCGCCCATCTCCTCGAGGTAGCGCCGCAGCATCGGTGACGCCTTCGCGCGCTTCGCCGGCGCGTTGTTCTCGCCCGGGTTGCACGATTGTCGCCACGGTCGCTTCATGAGATTCGGTCCTTCGCCCGGCGAAAGCTACGTCTCCGTTGCGGCCCGGTCCATAAGGTGAAACCTGACCACGCGGTCAGTTTCGGCGCCATGGAGCGGTTCAACCCTCCGCACGTTGGCTCGGTAGGCGATGTCGCTCCGGGCTCTCCCGTGACGAGCCACGCCGCGATCGTGACGAGATGCGACGCTATGGGGTCTAACCCGATGCAGCTTGTTGGCGCATGGAACTCCTCCGGCTCACCGTCGATCGGCGTTCAACGTGCGGCGACGCGCAGACTCGTTGATGATCGATCGGACTCCGGTCACGGAGCGCGCTGCGCGTCGAGCCTCGAGGAGTTGCCTTGCCACGTCGGGCACGCTGCCGGTCAGCCAAACGACGCCGTCCGTCACGCTGCACGCGGATATCTGCGTTCTCCCGGGCGTCGAGGTCATTCAGTGGCCGCCTCCACGCCCTGGCGAATCACGTCATCTTGGGCTCCGACGGGTTCGCGCCGGACCGAATGACCCGGCCTCGATCGGGACCCCCACGGGTGTCGCTCCCGAACACGGACGGCGACCGCGTCGTACGCATCGATTTCGGAAAACACCTTGCGTACGCCGCGTCGATCGGCCGTCAGACGCAGCGCGCGGACGTTGTCGCTCAGAGGATGCTGCGTTACCGCTCAAGCGGACGACTCCATTTCCTACCGACTTCACGACGATCCAGCTGTCGACGAGTGAAGGGTCGGCCTCGCAGAGTCCTCTCGACGTCGGCCTTGATGGCGGCGTCGGCGCGCCGCATGCGTTCTCCGTTGGCGGGCGCTGCGACCTGAACGTGGCTGCGCACCTGAACGGCACTCGCGACGCCGGGCGTAAACAGCCGACCACCATGGCGACGAGGGCGAGCTTTGATGCTGAGTCCATGCTTGAGTTTCATCTGAGTTTCTCCCGCCACAAGGCTACGGCAGGGACCGACAGCTCCCCATGAGGTTTAACCCTACCCGCCGCCCACGGATTCGTTCGGTGGGTCTACACCTTATGGGTCGCTCGATGCCGAAGCCGAATGTTGACCTTCGTCAGTCAGCACGAACCGCTCCGCGTCGTATGCGCGGACCAGGAGGAGGCACGATACATGCGAAAGTTCAACGTTAGAGTTCGCTCAGCTCACGGTTGATCCATCTGCTTCTCACCGGGCTCTTCGCGGTGGGATGCAACAGTTCCGACGACGCTCTCGGGCTCGGGCGGCGGTAGCGGGAGTCACCGTGAGCCTCGGCGCGGCCGCAGGCTTACGGCGTTCTCGCCGGGCAATCGGTCTCGAACAGCGGCGCGACCACGGTCAATACGAATCTAGGGATCTGGCCGGGCAACACGCTCACCGGAGCTCCGACGGTGACCGGAACGACCAACCTCGGCAATACGAGCGCACAGAGTGCTCAGGGCGCCTTGACGGCCGCGTACAACGAGCGCAGCCGGACGAGCCGCAGGGAGCACGATCGCGGGCGATCTCGGTGGCCATGACCCTGGCCCCGGCGTGCGCAAGTCCACGTCGACGCTCGAGATCACCTCGGCGGACGTCACGCTCGATGCCGGCGGCAATCCGAACGCGGTGTTCATCTTCCAGATCGCGTCCTCGTTCACGGTGGGTGTCGGTCGCCGAGTCATTCTCGAGCGGCGGCGCACAGCCGTCAACATCTTCTGGCAAGTCGGCAGCTCGCGACGCTCAACTCGAATTGCGAACGTCTCGGGGACCATCCTCGCTCTGACGACGATCACGCTGGGTACCGGCGCGACGCTGGACGGTCGAGCGATGGCGCGGAATGGTTCGGTGACGCTCCTGTCGAATACCGATCACCCCGTGAGGTAGCTGATGGCATCCGGCCTTAGCGCGGCGACGGCCGGCGTCTGGTGAGCCCGCCCTGGCTCAGCATGCTACTGCCAGGGCGGGGCTCGACCACGGCTTGCACGAGGATCAGGCGCGATTCGAGAGCGCGTTCAACAGCGCGCCGATCGGGATGGCGCTCATCGACATGGGCGGCCGCTGGCTCCAGGTCAACGATGCGCTCTGCCGGATCACGGGTCTCACCCGGGACGAGCTTCGCGGCGACGACGCTTCAGTCCATCACGCATCCCGACGACCTCGATCGCGACGCCGATTCCATGCGCGATCTCCTCGACGGCAAGATCCCCAGCTGCCAGATCGAGAAGCGCTACCGGCACGCCTGGGGTCACTACCTCTGGGTGCTGCTGACCGTCGTCGCTCGTCCGGAATGATCGAGGCGAGCCGCTCTACTACGTCTCCCAGGTTCAGGACATCTCGGAGCGAAGGGGCTGGCGGCCCGCCTGGAGTACCTGCTCGATCACGATTTCCTGACCGGACTGTTCAACCGACGGCGGTTCCAGCAGGAGTTGGCCCACGAGGCCGAGCGGGTGTCGCGTTACGGCGCCAACGGCGCGGTGCTCATGATCGACCTGGACAACTTCAAGGACGTGAACGACGGCTTCGGCCACAAGGCCGGTGACGATCTCCTCAGGGGCGTCGCCGGAGCGCTGAAGCATCGCATGCGGCGGACCGACGTCGTGGCGCGGGTGGGCGGAGACGAATTCGCCATGCTGCTCCCGGAGACGGACGCCGACCAGGCCGAGATCGTCGCCAACGGGATCGTCAAGGCCTCTGGGCCGGCAGGTCGCCGTGCTCGGCGAGCAGTCGATTCACGTCACGGCCAGCGTCGGGGTCGCCCTGTTCGACGGCCTGAGCGCCGCGGAGGTGCTGGAGTTCGCCGACCTCGCGATGTACGAGGCCAAGCAGGCGGGTCGGAATCGGGTCGCGATGTACAGGCCGAGCGGGGGCCGCCGCGAGCTGGTTTCGGCGAGGTTGGTCGAGGCGGAGCTGATCCGCAACGCCCTCGAGGAAGACCGCCTGCTGCTCTACTGCCAGCCGATCCTCGATCTCAAACGGAACGAGGTGTGTCAGTACGAGCTGCTTCTGCGGCTTCGCACCGATGAGCGGCGAGCCGCTCGCCCCGAGCTCGTTCCTCTACGTCGCCGAGCGTTTCGGTCTGATCCAGCAGTTCGACTGTTGGGTCGCGCGGCAGGCGATCGCGCTGATCGCGGAGCATGCGCGCGCGGGCCGAGAGGCTCGTGCTCCACGTCAACCTCTCGGGCAAGTCGATCGGCGATTCCAGCGTCGCCGCGCTCATCGAGGAGGCGATCGACGGCGCCGGCATCGATCCCGCGTGCCTGATCTTCGAGCTCACGGAGACGGCGGCGATCGCCAACATCGAGGAGGCGAAAGCCTTCGCCCATCGCCTGCGCGCCCGCGGCTGCCGGTTTGCGCTGGACGACTTCGGCGCCGGTTTCGGCTCGTTCTACTACCTCAAGACCCTGCCGTTCGACTACTTCAAGATCGACGGCGACTTCATCCGCGACGTCGTCGCCAGTTCCATGGACCAGCTCGTGGTCGACGCCATCGTCGGCATCGCGAAGGGCATGGGCAAGAAGACCATCGCCGAGTTCGTCGGCGACGACGCAACCGCTCGCCTGCTCGAGAAGAGCGGCGTCGACTACGCGCAGGGCTACCACATCGGCAAGCCTCGGCCCGTGAGCGAGGTCCTTCGGCTCGACGTGAGAGCGGCGCGCCCTTACGACCCGAGCAACTCGCCGATCGGTTTCAGATCGTCGACGCGATCGCACACCGCCTTCACGGCCATCAGGATCGGCACGCCGAGCAGCAGGCCCCACACGCCCCAGAGCCAGCCCCAGGCGAGCACGCCGACGAAGACGATCACCGGGCTCATGCGGCCGGCGCGACTGGTCATCCACGGCGTCGAGCAAATTGCCGACGACGCCGTGAATGGCGAACGATGCGCGCGCCGATGAGCAGCGCCATGTCGAGCCTACCGAATTGCATGAAGCCCAGTACCGCCGAGCCGGCTCCGATGATCACGGCACCGAGGTAAGGAATCAGGTTGGTGGCGGCCGCGACCACGCCCCAAACGGCGGCGTGCTGCAAGCCGATCCATGCGAACGCAAGCCAGGTCGCCACGCCGACGATCACGCTCGTGACCAGCTGAACCAGCAGGAAGCGCTGAATCTGCGCGGTGATCTCGTCAAGCGTTTCCAACGTGATTCGCTTCTTGCTCAGCCTCGGTCCGGCCAGCTTGACCATCTTGCGGCGAAACGTGTCGCCGGAGGCGAGCAGGAAGTACGTGATCAGCATCACCACGACCGTCTGCCCGGCAAGGGCGATCAGCCCGAGCGTGCCGGTCCACAGGTAGTCCTTGATGTTGAACCGAGGCCGTGCGATCTCGACTCGCGTCACGCCACGGGAGGCTGGGTGCGGCGGGCGTAGCGCCCTCCGTCGGCGGCGCGCCTCGATCTCCGCGGCCGCCTTTTGAACGTTGTCGATCGTTCCGGGCGGCGCTTGGCGCGGACCTCGCAGCGCCAGGCGCAGCTTCTGCGCCGCTTCGGGCAGGGATTCGATGAGCGCCGTCGCATCGTCGCTGAGCGAATAGAGCAGCGAGCCCATGCCTCCGACGATGCCGAGCAGCAGCACGCCGGCACCGAGCGCGCGCGGGATGCGCCAACGATGCAGGCGGTTGACGATCGGCGACAGCGCGTAGCTCAGCATCAACCCGAGCAGCACCGGAATGAACACCGCGCTAGCCCACCGCAAAGTGAAGACGCTTGCGAGGACCGCGAGCACGCCGAGCGACGCGCTGCGCACATCGACCGGCATGTGCAGAAGCACGCGCGGCGCCGCGGCGCCGCTTTCAGCGGCCGGTGCCAGCGGGATCGGGAACGTCGGGACTCGCGCCCATCGTGATCGGGACAGACCTAGGGCTTGCTTGAACTTGCTCGGGAACTGCTTGACGATGCCGACGCTGAGCATGTCCGCCATCTTCAGGATCTGACCGTGGACCTCGTCGTACGCTGCGATGTCCGCGGTCCAGTCCTGCTTCAAGCCCGCGACCACCTCGACGGTCGTGAGGTCGAGATGCTGCGCATCATCGACTTCATCTCGGCGAGCGGCCAGTTCTTCGGATTCGCGCCGCTCAGGAACGACGCGATCTCATCCGCGTTGACGTACCAGTGCTTCGACGCTTCTTCTTTCTTCGCGGTGTCTCCGGCCTTGGCGGCGTCGATCAGGGCGGCGGCGGTGAGAATGTGGTCCTTGAGCAAACCGGTGAGGCTTCTCGCCCGCGGCGGCGCCGTAGAACAGCCCCACCGCATTGCCGATGTCGGTCTGATTCCGCAGCAGCCGCTGCGCGGTCGCGTCCTTGCTCGGCAATCCTGCCAGAGCGTTCACGATGTAGAGCCGCGTCCAGGTGACGTGATCCTCCCAGAGTTTCCGCATGTCGTCGTGGAAAGCGGCCGGATCGACCGGGGCCGAAGCCGCCCCGCGCTGTTGCGGGAAACGGCGAAGAGCACGACCAGAACGATCAGGCCGATCATCGTCGCTTTGCGATTCATCGCGAACCTCCGTCTCGGGTGAAGCATCAGCGGCTCTAGAGGAAGCGCGTTCTACCCTCGGACTCCGTCTCCAGTAGTAGCCGCCACCGCCTCCGAAGAGAAGGAACAACACGACGATCAGAATGATGAGTCCTTGGGTGCTCATGGCCGATACCTCGCTTATGGAATCGGCGATAGCTCACCGACCAAGTGTGACTATCGCGGCGGCGTCTACGATCCGTCGATACGGTGAAACCCTACCGTCGGCGCGCGACTGGCGACCCGGCTATTCGCGGAAGGCGAAGATCACCCATAACGCCTTTCCTCTATTCCGCGCACACTCCCACGTGTGAAAGAGGAGTTGGACGATCGGTCATGGCCAAGACCAGACGATTCTGGACCCTCCCGAGGGTCATTTTCGTCGTCCTGACCGCTTGCGCGGTACGTTCTCGGATGCCAGGTCCGGACCGCCCGATACGCTCTCCGCGCTGCGTGGATGGGATCCCCTCGACCCAGCCGCGTTCTCGATTTCAAGACGGCGCCGACGGCGGGCGTCATGCAGCTTCGACGCGGTCTGCGCGCGCCGCGAATACGGGCGAAATACTCCGCGATGGACAAATTCGGCGAGGCTTACTTGAAGCCTCGGATGATGGCTGTGTTTCCCTCGAGAATACGCTTGGCGACGGCGGATCTCCGGAACCCGTCGTCGAACCCGGTGGCGAGGGATCCCGCCACGCTCGCGCGCGTCCAGAAGGGCGCGATCCGGGCGATCACAGGCGCGCTGAAGACTTACGCGATCGAGGGCATCGGGATCGACCGCTGGACGATCCGCCTGACGAACCGGGAAGCGGAACAGCAGCAGGCCAAGGCCGCGTCTCTGGACGATACCGGCGGCGTGCGTATTCGTTTCGGCGTTTCGCGCCTGGCGCCGCGGGCCGACCTTCTGATCCCCGTCGATCGCAGGCCGCGTTGTTGTGGGCGCCGATGCCCGCGGGAACGTTCGCACCATCTTCGAGCCCGCCGCTTCGAAGCTCCGCGTCGCGGCGGACTACGACGTGCCCGGGACACCTCGCGACGGTCAGGCTGGGCATGCGGTTCTCCAGCCTGATTCGGGGCCTTTTTCGCCCGCGGGAAGGTGATCACCCCATAACATCTTGCCGTCGTTCCGGGCACACTCCCTTACGTGTAAAGGGAGGCTCGGAGATGGACCAAGACGACGAGGACGTGCAAGCACGATGACGGGGTCGTTCTCGTCGTCCTGACGGCTTCGCGCGGCGGCCCGGGCAGGACCGCCGGATACGTTTTCTTCCGCGATGCGCGGATGGGATCCTCGACCGAGCCACGTCCTCGATTTCAAGACGGCGCCGGCGGCGAGCGCCATAGGTTCGAAGCGACCTGCAGCCCCCGGGCGCATTCAGCCCAAATTCTCCGCGATGGACGAATTCCGTGAGGCCTACTTGAGGCCTCGGATGCTGGCTGCATTTCCCCTCGAGAACACGTTGGCCACGGCGGATCTCGCTGAATCCCGTCGTCGAACCCGGTGATGACGGATCCCGCCGCGCTCGAGCGCGTCCAGAAGGGCGCGAGGCGGGCGATCGACCGGTGCGCTGAAGACCTACGCGATCGACGGCACTCGGGATCAACCGCTGGACGCTCCGCCTGACCGCCGGGACGGGGAACAGCAGCAGGCTCGCGTCCCCGAACGGTAACGGCGACGTGCGCATTCGTGTCGGCTTTTCGCACCTGGCGCCGCGGGCCGATCTTCTGATCCCCGTCGACGCGCAGGCCGCGTCGTTGTGGGCGCCGATGCCCGCGGACACGTTCGCGCGATCGTTCGAGCCCAGCGCTTCGAAGCTGCGGCGTCGCAGCGGACGTCGACGTGCCCGCGACACCTCGCGATGGTCAGGCTGGGCATGCAGTTCTAGAGCCGCGGCCGAGCCGCTCGACCGGAGCATCCGACGACACGCTCTCGATGATCCCCGCGGCGATCGCGTAGGCGCGTCAGACCCGCCGGTGTCGTGGATGCCGAGCTTGCTCATGAGATTCTGCCGATGTTTCTCGACGGTCTTGATGCTGATGCCGAGCTCGTCCGCGGTCTGCTTGTTGGCCTTTCCCTCGGCGATCAGCTGGAGGATCTCCACCTCGCGCGAGGTCAGGCCGACGTTTCCCTTCGTGCGCCAGTCCGCATCGCCCAGGCGCGAGTTTTGCTGGCGATCGTCGAGGCGCTTTGGCGACGAGCGGATCGAAGAACGCTTTCCCTTTGTGGGCTTCGCCGAATCGCCTTGGAGAGAATGTGGGCGGAGGTCTGCTTGATCAGGTACCCCGCCGCGCCGATGCGAATCACTTCATCGACGTACTCGTCGTCGCTGTGCGCGGAAAGGATCAGACACCTTGGTGGCGGGAACCGCTTTGAGAATCTGCCGGGTGGCTTCCAGGCCATTGAGCAGCGGCATCGCGATGTCCATGACGACGACGGCCGGGAGGAGCTTCTTGGTCAGTCTGCACCGCTTCGCGGCCGGTCTGCGCTTCGCCGACGACCTCGAATGCCGTCTTCGGCCTCCAACAAGGACCGAAGCCCCGCTCGGACAACCGCGTGGTCGTCGGCCAGCAAGACGGTGATTGGATTCATTTCATGATCTCGACTCCCGCATCGGCCGATCGCTAGTCGGCCCCGAGCCGGACCGGAACTTGCGCGCGGATGGTGGTGCCTTTGCCCGGCGCGGATTCGATGGCGAAAGCTGCCGCCGACCATCTCCACGCCGCTCTCGCATGCCGAGCAGCCCCAACCGCTTGATCTTCGTGGCGAAGAGCGCGCGCTGCGACCGGAAACGACTTGCCGTTGTCATGGATTTCCATGCAAACGACGCCCCGGAGTCTCCTGATGCTCACTTCCACCAAGCGTGGCTTGCGCATGCTTGGCGACATTGGTGAACGCTTCCTGGGCCACGCGATAGAGCACCGTCCGCTTGTCGCTGTGCAATCGCTCAACCGCGGCGAACGCCGTGAAGTGAACGGGAATGCGCGTCCGCTTCGTGAAGTCCTTCATGGAGGACTGGAGCGCGGGAATGAGCCCCAGATCGTCCAACAGCGGCGGGCGCAGCTCCCGCGCGAACCGATGCACCGTGTCCATCGATCTTTCCACGAGCCGTTGGGTGCTGGCGATCTTCTTCTTGAGGCCCGCGGTGTTGGCCGTGGCCTCGTTCTTCAACGTCGCCAGCTTGACATTGATGGCGGTCAAGGTCTGGCCGATCTCATCATGGAGCTCGCGGCTGATCTTCTTTCGCTCTTCCTCCTGGGCGGGCAGGATCTCGTGGGAGAGACGCCGCAGGTGCTCCTGCATGCGACGGGACCTCTCGACCAACCGGCCGTAATGTTGCTCGCTCTTCTTCGAGGCGCTTCCTGCACGGCTTCGCGGCGGCCGATTTCGCGCTTCAACCGGCCCTTGTCCGTCGCGTCGAGATTTCGCTTTCAAACTGGCGTTCACGCCCGACGCACTCCCCTGCCGTGTCGACCGGGCGATCCCGACGCACCCTGGCGTCATTGTCAGGCGGGTGGCCTCGATCTGTCTACAGGGCAATCGCATTCCCGCCTCAGCCGGTCGACGGTAGGTTTACACCTTATCGCGACGCGAATCGGCGCGCATCGCATAGCGTCGAATGGGTGTGAACACGCCTGTGACGGGTAACGATCGATCTCACGTCGATCAGGAGGAATGGTCTTGAGATACTGTCAAAGCCGCCAGTATTCGACCGCCGCCTTCGTAGTTTCTCGCCTGCGCTGGCGGCTCAGCCGGCGCGCGCCGACATTTCGTTCGACTTCGCGTATTCAATCTTGAGCGACCATGGTTCGTGGCTCGTCTCCGGGGCAGTACGGGCGCGTCTGGCAGCCGAGGGAGTACAACCGCGACTGGAATCCCTACTACGACGGCCACTGGGTCGACACGGACATGGGGTGGACCTGGGTCTCGGACTACCGGTGGGGAGCCATTCCCTATCACTACGGGACCTGGGTCAGCGATCCTCGCGTACGGGTGGGTTTGGATCCCGGGACAGGTCTGGGCGCCGAGCTGGGTGGTCTTCAGAACCACTCCCGAATACATCGGCTGGGCTCCCGTGCCACCTGGGTTCTCGGTGGGTATATCGCATGGAATTCGGAGCGCCGTCGAGCTTCATCTTCGTCTCGTCGCGCGACTTCCTCGCGCCGAGGCTGCGTACGGCGATCATCCCCAGGGAGCGCACGAACGTGTGTTCATCAACAACACGACGATCGATCAACAACATCGTGATCCAGAACAACGTCGTGATCAATCGCGGCCCCGACGTCCGGATCATCGAAAGGGCCACCGGCCAGACGGTTCGACGGCAGTCGATCGAGCAAGTCGACCCGGGTGGCGCCGTTCGAGAACGTCAGCCGAGCTCAGCTGGCCGTCGCTCCCGAGAGGGTCAAGGAGTGGCGTGCGCGTCGCCGAAACGGTCCCCGAGAGCCACCCTCTGCCGGTCTCCGACAATCAGCGGTCGGTCCAACAAACAGGGGCAGGAGAGCGCGCCGGTCGTGGCTCCGAATACCAAGCGCAGGCGGACGCCGCAGCAGCCGCAAGCAGCAAGCGAAGGCGCAGTCGGACGCCGCGGACAGCAGCAACACGCCAAGGCTCAGCAGAACGACGCGGCCGAACAGCAGCGCAAGGCGCAATCAGACGCCGCGGCGCAACAGGAGAACGCCAAGGCGCAGTCGGACGCCGCGGTGCAGCAGCAGCACGCCAAGGCTCAGCAGAACGACAAAGGCGCGAACAGAGCGCCAAGGCGCAGTCGGATGCCGCGGCGCAGCAGCAGAACGCCAAGGCGCAGCAGAACGACAAAGGCGCGAGCAGAATGCCAAGGCGCAGTCGGATGCCGCGGCGCAGCAGCAACACGCCAAGGCACAGCAGAACGACAAGGCCGAACGAGTGCCGGCGCAGTCGGACGCCGCGGCGCAGCAGCAACACGCCAAGGCTCAGCAGAACAGCAAGGCGACAGAGCGCAGCGCAGTCGGATGCCGCGGCGCAGCAGAAGAATGCCAAGGCGCAGTCGGACGCCGCGGCGCAGCAGCAGCACGCCAAGGCGCAGCAGAATGACAAGGCCGAACAGAACGCCAAGGCGCAGTCGGATGCCGCGCCGCCGCAGCAAGATGCCAAGGCACAGCAGAGTGACAAGGCCAAGGCGGACGCGAAGGCCAAGGCGGACGCGAAGGCGGCAAGCAGAAGCGGCCAACCGGACGAAGAAGGACCAAGACGCGGACAAGGGCACGAGCGACGAGCCGAAGCAAAGTCCGACAAGTAGCACGGTGGCCGCCAGCTTGTTGATGATGCGGGGAAGCCGTCGCGTCTCAAGGGCAGCTGCGTTCGGGTATCCCGTGAGCGTTGCCTGAATTCAGGCGGCGTGGCGGCGGTGGAGTTGAGGGCAGGGCCGGCGACCAGCTGCTTTCGATAGATGCGAAGCGCAGAGTCCGACGCCCGCTCTCGTCGTTGGGAACATGCCGCCGGGCCAGGACGCGCTCCCACCGCCAGCGCTCGTGCGGTCAGTCCGAGCCGCATGCGCCGGGGTCGAGCGATCCACTCGCCCGCTCCGATGCGCGCCTTGATGAAGTTCTTCCAAACGGCCATGAGACTCGCCCGACCCAGGATCGACTCGAGCCGCCGCCCGAAGGCGATCGTCTCCCGCTTGTGATCCGCGCAGCTGTGACGCAACAGCTGATGCGAGCTGGTCGACCGGGAACATCGCACGGTCGCGCTCGATGGCTTCGGGTGACCGCGGCATGCCCCTTGGGCCCACGCTTGGGATTTGGGTAGACCGCAAGCACGATCCTGGACTCGAGGTCGGCGGCACGAGCGGCGACGCTGGTAATCGATGCTCCCGTCCACGTTGCAGGACCGAGCGGGCTGGCCCTCGGAAACCTGTGGAATCAGGCCCCGAAACGTGCGTTTGATGCTTTCGATGTAGCGAGCGGTTGGATCGTAACGGGGTCTGCTCGATCCGTGTTCCGGTCTGGGCGCGCTCCGCTTCCCGGTGGGGGGCGGGATCGATGTCGTAGACGAACCACGATTCCGATCCTGACGGCGGTCCCGATGCCTAAAGCTCGATCCTGCCGTGCCGATGAACGCCTCGAAGTGATCGTGGACGATGGTCTCCGTCAGGGCGGGGAGCTGACGCCCGGCAACGCGCATGGAAGAGGATGGCGTGCCGGCCGAGGCGCTCGGCCAGCCGGGTGACGGTGGCCTTGGCGCAGTGACACGACCGCGCGATCTGCCGATGCGCGGAGCAGGCGGCGTAGTCCGGACGCGACGAAAGACGAGGAGCGCGGGGCGCTGAGGTGAGCGGTCGTGTGAGCGTCATGCCGCGAAGCAGGTGCGCTTGCAGTCGCGGCATCGAAAGCGCGGGATGCGTTTGAAGTCGCTTCGGCTTTCCTGTAGGAGCCGAAGCGCTGGAACCCCCGTCCCTTGGGATCCGGTGGGCCGCGCACGCGGCCTAGGGCAGAAGGGCGGATGGAAGCGGGAGGACGCACTGCTGATTCGACGGGCTGGTTGGGCCACCGCGCTGACTGGGTGGCTGAGCGGCGAGCTGCCGGAAGAAAACGTCGATATCGTTGAGGGCGCTCAGTGTCCTGGAACTGGGCCGAGTTGTCGCCTGCAGGCACACAGCGGACGGATCGATCAATCAACAAGCTTGCGGCGTGCTAGGGCTGAGCAATGCCTGGCAAAATCCGGTAGTAGCGCCGTTCAGTTACGTATTGCTGGTTGATCACGTTTCGATGACCGCGAACTCGAACACGAGCAGAGTGACGACCGCGAGGCCCGCGACGAGCGCGCCGTCGCAACACCCCGGTGAGGCCCAGCGCCAGTATCCCGACGTAGGCCCACGCCTCGTACGGGAGCGTCCACAGTGAGCCGTTCACCGCTTGCGACGGCTGGGCGTCGAACACGCCCGGAAGGCGGAAGTGGACCCGGGCGAACAGGGTCATGTTCCAGAGGTAGTCCCAGCTGAACTTCGACCGGAAGTAGACGCCCGCGACAGGTCGGTGACCGCCGGACCCAGCACGAACACCGAGATGACGACGAGACCGCCAGTGCGGGCCAGATGCGCGCAAACGGCGCCGGGCGAACCAGCAGCGGCCGCGGGTCGTACTCCCAGCTCTGCGCCACGAGGAAGCCGCTCGTGAGAAAGAACGTGATCACGCCCGAGGTGGCCGGAGTCGAGCGAGTAGTTCCCGACCTCGACGTGCGGGCCGCGGTGACCGGTGATCCCGAACGAGTGGTCGAAGACGACCATGAGCGCGCGACGATTCGGATCAGGTCGAATCCGTCGAAGCGCACCCTCGATCGAGTGGATTCCACTCGCACTCCCGCCTGTCCCCGGAGCCGGGGAGGGGAGCATCGCAGGATAACGCCCCAGTGATCCATTATCACCCAGCGGGGCAGGTCTTCCCCGTCGGGCGGGGGCGTGAGGTTCACGAGGTGCGCGACGACCGCGCGTCATCCAACGCACGCGGAGCCCCGCCGAGCGCGGTGTGCCCGGTGCCCGCCCACCGCAGCAGCGTCCCGGAGTCCAGGGTCTTCGCGAGGGCCACCGCGCCTTCGATGGGAGTCGCGGGATCCGCCTCGCCGCCGATGACGAGGATGGGTGGCGCGCCTTCGCGCCGAGCTCGCCGGCCGGCGGGTCGACTGCGCGGCGGGCCAGAACGCACGGCAGCGCCAGCAGCACGCCGACTGCTTCGAGATGCTTCTGACCGTCCTCGATCCCGCGCACTGCGTCGCAGCCTGCGTCGGCGTGAACCGGCCGCCGAGGTCCACGCAGTTGATGCGCGTAGTGGGCTTCCATCTCGTTGTTGTACGAGCCGATCCGCCCGTCGTCCCGTGTAACGGTCGGCCAGACTGCGCTCAGCGGCGCGCCGTCGCCGACATCCGCGCGCCAAGGCGTTCATCAGCTCCGGCCAGCCCGCGGCGCCCCGGTAGAGGCCGCTGACGACCGCGAGCTCGGCCTGCGTGCGCCCGAGCCGCCGGCCGCCGACGTCGAGAGGGGCGGTGATCAATCGGGTCATCAGCGCGCCGAACGCCGCGGACCGGTTGCGGCCGGGTGCGAACGGACAGGTCGGTCGGCCGCGCAGCTCGCGAGGCGCGCAGTCGAGGGCAAGCGTCGAAGCCGGACGTGTCGGTGTTCGACGCCCCGCTCTTTGGCCCGGTCTGGATGGACCGCGCCGTCGAGCACGACAGCGCGGACGCGCTCGGGAAGAGGTCCGCGTAGAGCGCCCCGAGGTAGGTGCCGTACGAGAACCCCAGATAGCTCAGTCGCTCGACCGCCGAGCGCGGCGCGGATCCGGTCCATGTCACGGGCCGCGCTGGTGGAGTCGACGTGGCCAGCAGGGCACACCCGCGGCGGCGCACAGCCCTGGATGAGACCTTCGATCGCGTTGACCGCGGCATCCCGGTCCGCTCGGGCCGGCGCGGTGAGGTCGGCACCGAAGAGCGGGTCGAGGTTGTCGGCACAGTCGACCGGTGTGCTGCGCCCCACTCCTCGCGGGTCGAAGGTCACCAGATCGAACCGGCGGAGGAGCTCGGGCGGCATCGTCAGCGTGGCCTGGCGGAGGAACGCGATGCCGGAGTACCCGGGTCCGCCCGGGTTGATGAGCAGCGGACCGACCCGGGTCGCTGGATCGTCGGCGGGTCGCCGCACGATGGTGATCTGGATCTGCTCGCCACCGCCGCCGCGCAGTCGAGCGGGACGCGGAGTCGTCCGCACTCGAGACCGGAGTCCCCGTACTTGAGTCCAGCGGATGCGGCGGCCGGCCGGCGCGTTGCAGCGAGATGGTCGGGAGGTCGTCGAACGCGCGAGAACTCGGCGAGCGGCGGCTCGAGCTCGGAGAAGCAGTGACGAAGTCGTCCGTCGCCAGCGCTCATCTCTTCGACGATCCGGTTGTAGCGTGCGAATGTCCTGCGCGCTCCCTGCCGCCTGCAGGTTGGTGAGCCGGTCCACGCAGCACGCTCGAGCTCCACCACCCGGCCGGTCGCAGCCCGTCGCGGTACGGGCGGCATCGGCGAACGGCGCGACCGGAGCCGCGCAACTGCGGCTTGGTCGGCCTCCGGCCTGGCGGAGTGGTGCCCGGACGCGCTCGAGCCGCAAGCGGGCGGTCGCGCCGCTGGTCGGCTTCCCGGCCGGCGTCGAGCCCCTGCCGGGCGACGATCGCACCGGCGACCAGCAGCCCGAGCGCTCATGGCCACGAGCGCCAGAAGCCAGCGGCGCCCGTGCCGCTCCGGCCCGGTGTCGTCGCTCATGGCGTGCCCGTGTCCAGCTTGATCGCCGCGAGCTGCGCCGCGGCGAGCGCGGCCTGCGCCTGGGTCAGGGTGTCGTTGAGCCGCCGCACCGATGCCGCGGCGTCACCGGTGAGGATCTCGTTGGCCGCCCCACGCCGGCCGTTGTTGGCGAGCCGGACCGCTTGATCCAGCAGGCCGTTGGTCTCGGTCGACTGGGTGAGGACGGTGTCGCTGGCTTCGACGATCGTCGGTCACGGACTTTGCGACCCGTTCCGCATCGTTGATCGGAGCGTCGACGTCACGCTCGGCCGTCGCGGTCCTCACCTCGAGCGCCGGCGGTCCTGGTCGAGCTTGGTCGCCTGCGCGGGCGTCGTCGCGCTGTCCGAACGCGAGCAGGCCGACGATGAGGAGTGCGATCCCTCCGCTGCGGCGAGCGCGCTCAGCCCGATGATCGATGCGGGTGGCTTCACGAGCGTCCCTCCGGCTCGTGCTGCCGGCGCCTCGGTTCGTCGATCATCGATTCCTGCAGGCTCGTCGTGACGTGACGAGCCTACGGCTGACCGCGAGGAAGAACCGGCACGGGCCACGCCGTGGGAGTCAGATGCGACCAGGTCGCAACTGCGTCTGACCTGCGGAAATAGCGGTCATCCGTTCGTCGTGTCCCGACGAACCACTCGCGCGCCTACGGCGCGAGGAGCAGCAGCGTGGACGCCATCGAGACCCTGGACGAACCGACGCGCGGGACCCGCTTCCCTCGCCGGCTTCGCGGTCTTGCGGCGATCGCAATCGGCGTTGCAGTAGGCCTCGCAGTCGCGCTCGGTCCGAGAGCGTTCGACGCGCGAGTGCCTCAGAGAGAACGCGCATCGCTGCCATCAGGTGCCGTGCCGCTCGCATCACTCTCCACCCGGCAGGTCGCCCAGGCACGACCGCAGCTGCGGGGCGCGTGTCGACCTCAGTGGCGCCGGAACCTCCGGGCACCGCGCTGTCTCCGACGGGCGCAGTCACCGCGTTCTCCCCTTCCTTGCGGCCGGTCGCCGGTCGCTTCGACATCTCGCCTGGGGCTGTTGAGCGCCAGTGAGGCCGTGCCCACGTCGTCAGGCGCATGCCGTGGGCCGAGAGCCGCGCGAACCTTCCGCTGGGCGGCTTGATTCGACACGGTGGTGACGGCGGGCGACGAGGCGACGGTCACGACCCGGACCGATCTGCGTTCGTCAGCTCGACGGGTCGTCAGTCTGGTCCGGCCCACGCCCGGGCCAGCTGGGTCTCCGTGCGCGAGGCGGCGGTTGGCGCCTACTCCGCAGCCGCCTCGTTCCTCAATACCACCAGCGTCCGGCACGCTCGCGGAAGTGGCGCAGCGAATGGGTGACAGGCACGGCAGGCGTACCATCAGGCGCCAGTGGTCCACGGCAGGTGGTCGGCTCCGGGCCGCGCGGCCCGTCGGCTCTGCCGTGTTCGTGGCGACGTCGCGCTCAGTTGCGCCGACTCGCCTGCTGATGAGCGACCCGGCGCGACCGACTGCCGCCGCGTTCGGTCCCGACATCTACACGCTGGGCCCGGCTCGTTCCGGTCACGGACGCCAGCTCGGCTTGAACTGATCGTGGCTCCCGTCGGCGAGCAATGGCTCGTCATCGGGGTGATGCGGCATCCACGAAGCGTCATGACGGCTTTGCCTTGGGGAGGCGAGGGAGATCTGCCTGCTGCCGGCGGCCTGCAGGCTGGCGCAAAGACCCATTTTCCGGCGGACCATCAACAAGGAGGCAACGTGAAACGAAACCCGAAGCGCTTGCGTGAAGTTTGCTTCCGGTGCTCGGGGTCGCCATCGCCCTGGCTGCATCAAGCCTGGGCGTTGCCGGAGAACCTCGAGCCGCAACGAGAGCACCACTGATCGAATCAGGACCCGGCGTGGCCGACAACGCCGACACCTATGCGTGCGTGGCGCGACGCCCCGGACAGGTGACGGCTCGTCGGCAGCTGGATCCCTCGAGAGCCGCCAGAATCAGACTTCAGGTTCGGCGATGACGTGCTCTACAAGTTCGAGGATCTGACACAACAACGGCGGCGCGGTGTCGGACGACCTACGAGTTTCTGCCCGGAACCCGGACACGTTCCTCTACAACACCGGTCCAGCGATATCACGTCGTTGAAAGGACCCGGATTGGAACGTTCGGCAGAAGTACTCGATCGCCGAAGTGCGCGACGGGCACCGCGTTCCTCGGGGCTGACTATCCTGGCCCCGCCAGGTGAACATGGACCCCGGTCGACCCCGAGCTACAACCAGCTTGCTGCACGGCGATCACCCACCTGCCGGGTGGGATCAAGACGTTAACGGTTTGCCATGAGCGATCCGTTCTTCGTCGACCTCGGCTCGATCTTCGATCTCGCCGGCTTGCGTCCCTCAACACTGCACGTGATCCCGCGGGCCACACCAGGCGGCGTGGACAGTGTGGCGGGCTACCAACATCCTGCACAGCATCGTGCGCAGGTCCCGGGGTGCGTAAATCGCCAACGGCGCGACGATCGGAATCTGGTCCAGCACGTACCGCCATCAGGTGAAGGTGCTGAGCAGGCTTAGGCAACGAGCCGAACAGCTTCGGACACTTCGTGAGCGTGTCCGCCTGGAGCAGCGCCGCTGGTGAACGAGGTGGTCATCCGCTCAGGAAGGATCAGCTTCAACGCATCCGACCCGGATGGGTCAGCGCCGCAGTTCGGCAAGTACGTGCTCGATCCCACCAGCAAGCTGATCCCGGTCCTGTACCCGGGGGTCACGGTGCCGCCGAGCCGCGCAACGACGGCGGCGATCTTTCTTGACCGGCATCACCGACCTGAACAAGCAGAAGCACGTGCGTCCGGCCGAGATGATCCGACTCAACACGTCGATCGCCCCGACGCCGTAGCGAGCCAGAACCGTCTCGGTCTCCTCGCCGGGCAAGAACGACGGCTTCCCCAACGGCCGCCGTCTGATCGAGCGAACGTGACGGACATCGACGCAGGCGCTGGACAGGAGGACTCGTTCACTCCAGCCTTCAACCACGCCCCGAACAACGCCGTTTTGACGGACGGTGTCGACAGCAACGACAAGCCGTTCACTGCGTTCCCCTACGTGCAGCGCCCAGAGTCGGGCTACGACTCTTTAAAGTAGGATCACCAGATGACCGGCATCTGCAGCTGTCGAGGAGGCACCCCTCAGGTTCTCCCTCGACGAAGCAGCCTGACCGTCTGTCTGACGATCCCGTTTCCTTCGCCGTCGCGGTTCATCACCTTCGATCCGCCATCGACGGCCGCGCAGGACCGACGACGCTGCGGCGTCACCACCGGGCGCGGTCGCCGCGCTCGGGGGCGTCCACCTGCACCTGCGACCTGAACGCCACCGCATTGGCAGCGGCAACGTCCTACTCCACCGGGCCATTGAGACCGCCGACCCGCGTTCTACTCCCTCTCGGGTCGCGCTGAATGCGCGCGGACCAGCTGGTCCCGGATCGACCGACCACTGCCTGGTGGCCGGGGGAGGCGCGCTCCTCTCTCTACGAGTTCGGGCAAGCGCGTGCGCTCGTCGAGCCGATCACCGGCCAGGACCGGATTGACTCCGGCGCTCGCGGTCCTCGTCGACGCCGTGGGCTCGGGCGCTACGACAACTGCAGCAACAAACCTCCAGCACCTGCTCGACCTCCCGGCCGGGTCTTCCCGCGTACTCGCGGGCTTCGTATCTCCGTGAGCTCCACGGCGACTCTAGCCCAGCGGGAGGCGTGCAGCAGGCTCGACGGCCGGAGCCGGCGATCGCTGGCGACGTCGCAGCAGTCTGACCTTCCTCGGGGACCTCGCGTTCGGCTCGGGTGATGTCCAGCGCAGCGCACTACCGAGAGGCGCTGCGCCGCTCGTCGGACCATGTGAGCGCGACAGCCGGCCAGGCCCGCGTGCTGGCCGCTCGCGGCGAAGCGATAGATCAACGTGCTGCGCCACCTCACGGATCGGGTGCCGCTCCCGGCGGCAGTGATCCTGCTCGGCGACTTACGGCGCGGCCGGGCGCGGCAAGACGCCGCGCAGCGCTCGCTTAGTGCTCGATCGTCCGCCTGCAGCAGGCCTCTGAGCGGTCACCGACCTCGAGACGGCACTCTTCGAGGGCCATTCACGGGGATCCCCGGAAAGCCGCAGCGCAGGCCGCACACCGTAGCCCGACAACGTCTACACGGCCGACGCTGGCGTGGTCCCTGGTGCGGTCAGGTGGCGCGCCGCGCAGCCGCCTGGTCAGCTCAGGCGCTGCGCTTGGGCTCGGTCGACGCATCGATCCGCACTACCGCACGTGCCGCGGTCATTGCCGGCGCGTTGGGTGACCCGGCGCAGGCGCCTGGCGGGAGCTGACCTACACCTTCACGCTTGGCGTTCTTTTCACCTTCCTTGGCTGGCGCCAACCTGCACCTTCGCGACGCCTCAGCGTCCCCATTTATCGGCCTGGAACGTGATGCTCTGCCGACGTACCCCACGCTGCTGGCGAGTCATCGTCGGGAGTCATCAGTGTGACGCCGGCGATCGCGTCGGCACCCGTTGCGGGCAACTTCACCGTGAACACCTATGCCGGCTCGGTGGAGCTGCGGGTCATCGGTGGGCAGCTGGTGGACGCCGGATCCCGACGTTGCAGAACCGCCCCCGACGTGATTCACAACGACGAGCTGGCTTTCGATGCAGCCCACGCCAGAATCAAGTGCCGGAAAGACTACCGAGTATTTGCATGGCAGAAGAGGGCTGCACATCGCCGTGGACCGGGCGCGACCGTACTGGCCGTGGAAGCGACTCGGCTGTCGTTCCTCCGGGGCGAGGCGGGGCTGTCGACGATGCAGCTCGAATGCCGGCTCCGAATCCACGCCCCCGTCCGGCATACCAGCTGCGGTCAACAACACGATTCACGGCCACCGGATGGCACGAGCTCACCGCGGTGGGGGACGGGGCCACGTTGCCAGGCTTGATCGACCGCGACGATCAGCGCTCGCCTGACGAAGTACCCAGCGGGCGAACGATCCCGCCGCTCGATCAAGCGACAGTGAAGCGCGCCGAAACGCGCGGCGACCACCGCGCAGCAAACGGTGACCAGATCGTCGCGTGCGCGGCTGACAGCTGGACAGCCTGGCATTTCACGAGCTGGGCTACCGCGACGACTCACGCTGGGTCTCGCCCTGGATTTCACCGATCGGGATGGGACTGGGTGCGCTGCGCGTTCGCGCCGGGCACGGCAAGACGGTTATGGCTGCCTACCTACCTGGTCGGAGAAAGCTCCGCGCGCCACACTCGCGATCAGGCTCCACGGTCGCAGTCACGCATTACTGGGCCGCTCGCATCAACCTGCGCTCCCACACGCTATCACGGCGTTGCGCCGAGAGCGTCTACCCGTGGCTCGGGTCGCGCGGCGGCGTGACAGCTTCTGACAGCGCTCGGCTGCCTGCCAGAAAAAACTCCACAACGCCGCGCGGCATCGCGTGACCACTGAAACGTTCCTCTCCACTCCACGCGGCCGGGCCACATCACGACCGCGGTGCAGCCGCCCGATACGGCCAGCCATGATCACGAGCCCGCCACGACCATGATCATGAAGGCGACGGTGTCTGCCGCGGGACTGGGAATGTCCTGGAAAACCGGCATCCACCCTCAGCATCGCCGGCGGGATGATCCGACGCCGACCGCCGTCGTGGAGCGACCACCAGCTCGGCGCGGCGGCGATCAGCGGGCGTGATTCGGCGTGCTCACCAACATCACGTATAATGCGGCATCGGGATATTACTGCCGTCACGCGTGACAGCGCGGGCCTATTGCTCTCGTGGGCCCGCAACCGCTTCGAGATGAAGGCACGGGGCGAGCGGACCAGCTGGTTCAACGCCGCGATCCCGATAAACCTGCCGGTGATCAGCGACCGCCGGCGGCGCATGGCTCGTCGCCGGGCTTCCGCTGTCCGCTGGCTGACGTATCGCGAGCCGCCGAACGGCGACTACGCACTGCGCTCCCAGGACGGTGCGTCAGCTCCCTGTGCACAAGCCGGCGTCTGTGGACACGGTCCGCGGGACCGTGGTGAATACGCTGCGGTGTGTGACCATGTCAACTTGGCCAAGCGTGATCACCAGCTGGCTTTATCGGCGCGTGATTCTCGCTGCCTCTCGCGTCTGAGGCGGATGTGGGAGCGACTGCTGGCGGCATCGACGCTGGCTGACAACGGCGCTATCTCTCGGGCGCGGCGGGCGCGGAGTGTAGCCGGCGACTGCTTCCTCAGGCTCGGGGACGATGCCTGGCCCAAGCGGTGTTCGCCGACCGAACTCACCACCAGCAGCTGTTGGTTCATGCATAACGCTGACGAGCGATCGTATGCTGGGTGACACGCCTCCAACCCGGCGAGGATCTGTTACTTTGGCATCCTGGGGCCATACAGGAGCGGAAGTCATCTGAACTAAACTCGTTTGGCCCGTCAGCTCCGCGGACACGATCGTGTTGATCTGACCGGCGATGAGCAGGAGACCTCCGTGCGTTTCAGGTGGTTCTCCGATTCTCCGCCCGACGGCGCGCATCAGGATCGCGACAGCGCTGAACTCCAGTTCAGCGGCGATCTTCGCAGCCGAGTTGAGTGGTAACTGGGGCGTGGAACCGGCCCGGGCACCCAAAGAGGACCGTTCCACCGGCCGGCGCCGCCCGGTGGTCTGGTTACGCCTGGAGAGGTGGGCGACCTCTGGTGGCGTCGTCGACGCACCGTGGCCCGATGCGCTGGGTTGTCGCTCTTGAGAGATGAACGTTGACGGCTTCGCCATCGTGCACCGGCCGGACGGGTGATCAGAGCATCACGACGGGGGTCAACGTCTTTGCCCAAGGCGAGTGCGTGCGCAGAGTTGGTGCGTCGGCCACCGCCGCTGAGCCGAGGCGAACACGATTTCGGCGATCGTGGCCGTGGAACCAGGACAGAGGCGTCATCAGGCCGTGTGGCGTCTGCTTCAATCAGCTGCTCTGTGGACTACGCCCTCAATTGACGTGATCCTTCCACAACAGACGGTCTCGGGACCATCAAGAGCTCATGCCCGCAGCCACAGAGCTGGTTCGCCATCCTGGAATAGGTCCGTCACCTTCAGGCGTGAGGTACCCGCGTCATGGCGCAGGTTCATCACGCTGAAATGATCGCGCTGGCGCTGTTGCGACCTCAGGCGGAGAGGCGGAGGGGCCTGATCCTGCCTCATCTGCACCACGGAAATGGCGCGGCCGCACTCACCTCGATGGTGGATACGGATGCGATCATGTCGGACCTCCGAGAGCAGGGCGTCCAGCGCCGACGACCGTGGTGCGGCTTGCGTGATCACCGCGCTGGCGGCCGACCATGCACTCGCACCAGAGCGCGGACGACCTGCCCCCAGCCTTGCCCGGCGGATGCAGGCCGACCACCCTGACGTGCACCGCTCCGCCGCCATCTACCGCATCGACTCGCTCGCTCGAGCAGCTCGGCGTGGTCGATCACGGTGCATCTGGGCCACGGTCGGGCGGGTCTACCACCCTGTCCGCCGAGACGCATCACCACCTGGTGTGCGAGGTCTGCGGCCGGGTCGTGCACGCCGGCCGATCTCTTCGACCCGCTCGCCGCGGAGGTCCTGGAGCGCTACGGGTTCGGAGTGCGGCCGGATCACTTCGCGGTGCTGGGGCGGTGCCGTGAAAGTGCGCGCGAAGCCCTAGCGGACCGGTGAAGAGGAACACCACCAGGAACGCTGCGCTGCTCACGAGACGATCGTGGCCCCCGACGAGATGTCGAGGTGGTAGCTCGAGGTTCATGCCGACGAAGCCCAGGCCGCCCCGATCGCGGCCGAGGCCTGAGCATGTGCGAGAAGGAGTCTGGTCAGCAGCCGGGCCACCGCCGCCGGCACGACGAGCGTGTGCCGCGACCAGACACGACGCCGAGGATCTGCATCGTGGCGAGGATGGGCGGCGAGCATCAGCATGAGCGACGCGTCGAGTCCGACCAGGGCTCACGCCGGAGACCTCGGCGACCTCAGGATCGAACGTGGTGAACAGCAGCGCGGTGGCGGAAGAACACGATGAGTGAGGCCACGACGGCGACGCCGGCGACCGTCCAGACCTCGGCGGTCGAGATGCCGAGGATGCCCCGGAACAGCGGGCGTCGATGCTCTGCCTCGCGGTGCCGAAGATGCCGATGAGCGCGAGCCCGAGCGCGAACGGCGCGGTGGTGATCGCGCCGATCGCCGCATCGGATCCGATCACGCGGCGGCGGCTGACCCGTCCGATCGCCGAGTGCGGACGCGAGCCCCAGAGGCCGGCACCGGCAAAGAAGTTGAAGCCGACCACCGCGCTTCGCGGCGCGCCGCCGAAGATGCGCGGTGAGAGCCCGTGCCCGATGGAGCTCATGCCTCGAGCACGACGTACAGCCGATGAGCCCAGCACAGCCCGCCGGCGATCGTGGCGACGATCACGCCGTGGCGGAAGAACGCGAACCGGATACGGCTCGAGGAGCTGGTGCCAGGTCATGACGCGGCGGCCCGACGGAAGGGCAGGGACGTTGTCGTCGTAGCGGTCCGACCACGACCTGCATCCCACCGTGCTCGAGGACGTCCATGGGCGCTCCGTAGGTGCGTTCGAGGATCTCGCTGGTCATGACGAGCCGCGGCGGCCCCTCGGCGATGGTCTCGGTGTTGAGGCATACGAGGTGGGGCAGGTGCGACGCGATGCCGTTCAGATCATGGGTGGTGAGGACGACCGCGAGGCCGTCGGCGTTGAGGTCGGCGAGGAGGTGCAGGACACTCGTGGCGGGTGCGCACGTCGACGCCTGACGTGGGCTCGTCCAGCAGCAGCACCTGCGCCGGCTGAGCAGCGCCCGGGCGATGAACACCCGCTGCTGCTGGCCGCCGGAGAGCTCTGCGGATGCTGGCGATCCGCCGAGAACCGCTGATGCGGATTGCTGCTCGAGCACCGCTTCCACTTCCTGCCGCTCGTCCGCGACGCCCAGGGCAGGGCGCGACCTCGGGTCCTCGCCGTCGAGCACGACCTGGGCGACGGTGACGGGAAGTCCCAGTTGACCGTCCCGACCTGGGGCACGTAGCCGAGGGAAACGCCACGCCGACGGGTGACCGAACCTGGACGTCGGGGTGACGCTGCGCGAGCAGCGCAGCCAGCGGTGGTCTTGCCGGAGCCCGAGGGTCCGACGATGCCGCTGGAGTCAGCTTCGGCCCGGATGCGGGAGCGGCGCGTCACGCAGCAATACGTAACC